>Ga0224511_10003047_pt1 | contig 11799 bp, 10 predicted proteins | sample SF_May12_sed_USG_2_FD_169988 | JGI IMG/M metagenome (GOLD analysis project Ga0224511, IMG submission 169988) | Sediment microbial communities from San Francisco Bay, California, United States - SF_May12_sed_USGS_8_1 | ecosystem: Environmental > Aquatic > Marine > Sediment | place: USA... | reverse complement strand
GACTGTACCGTCGTAGCAATCATCACGCAGCCGATACATGACACGCATCGGCTCGGTCGAGGCTGATATATTTTTACAGTCTCATTGCCACCATAGCTGTACAGGTTGTTTGGTTATAGCTGTTTGCCACCATAGCTGTACAGGTTGTTTGGTTATAGCTGTTTGCCGTCATAGCTGCACAGGTTGTTTGGATTTATCCACTCTCCGACACATCATACAGCAGTCATTACTAGCTGAGTGTATCATATCATCCAGTGTCATACAGAACGCTGATATGAAATAACAGAGAGGCATACCCCATGCTAGATAATAACCTATACCAAAAGTGTGTAGTTCACTGTTACTTTTAGCCATAACAGCGGGATATGCTACCAAACCTGCAGTGGCAGCAATGCCTACAATAGAAATGAGTTGAGATTAGAAAACAACAGGCAGGGAACTTCATGACAGTGACACTGAGGTCACAGTATATCACTGTTGAAAAATCGGCTTAGCGGATGGTGCACTGGGATCAGAAGAAGCCATTTTTTGTTGTGACAAGATTGCTCGACATGACGAAAACAGTTTACATATTGCAGCTACATGTCGAGCGGTCATACAAGTTTTCTGGATTGCACAGAGGCATGTTATTTAAACAACCCAGTAGTGTTATCGGGTTGATTTATTGCTGCAAGCCACCTGCTGATTGGCTAGCAATACACATTATCCGTATAGCTATCCATGGAAATTTTGACCTGGCACTCAATTCAAAAGTCATCAGCAGCGTTTGGTAGATCATGATTTTTATCCAGGGACACGAGAGTCCATATGTGGCCCTCTGACCAGATTATCCGTTGATGTATACGCAGCCTAAGAAGGCTACCCACAACACGTGCGCAGAGACTAGGCATTGATTAGTGCTTGGTACTACTAGGATAATGAGTGAGTATCTAAATGAATGTGATAGAAAACATGTCCGGACAGTGGACCCGTATCCAGGCCAAAATAATGAGTAGAATGAGTTGTGCGTCTGAGCGGAGAATTATTCCAGAATCGCAGACGCCCGGCTATAGGAAGTTGGACGGGAAGGAGCTCCTATCGTACTGAGAGGTTGTCAAGTGCTTCCAGTTATGCAAATTAACAGAATCGAGTAAATTTAATTCAATTGCAGTCCTCCAGGGTATTATAAGTACTGCCTGACTGAATCAATCTCATACTTTATTAACTAGCCACCGAAAGAAACCAGACATCGACTGGTTTACATACGTGCGTGCGTAAATTGGGTAAAATAATAACAAAAACTGCAAGTCAGTTTGACATCCCATCGCAAAACAAATCGTGTTATTTTTTACTTGGTCATTGGACTGTCAGATTACTGGAACTTAGTTCAGAAAACTCTACTTTTCCTATTTAATTGTATAATTCATACCCCGTTAAGGTTATGGGAAAAAAGGAAACGTGATGGACGCCTTTCGCTGCACTTTGTTATGGGAAAATACTCACCACAAACGAGATATATCTCTCCAGCTGAATGATAATAATAAACTTTTTTAGCTAGACTCAGTGAGCATACACCACAGGTAGTTAGGACTGAGGCTAAAAAGCCAAGAGCGAGCGAGAATAGAAGGAGACCAATCACAGCACTCTGCCATTCTGCAAAAGAGAACACAAGAGTTCAACTGACAATTCACTATGGTACGAACTAAACCGGGTCAAAAATAATGTTAAATAATGTTTCCCAATGCACAATAATTGTAGTTCAAAACAAAAACAGTCTTCGCCATGAGGCGGAGCATTGATACTGAACGCTTCATGGTGCTCTATAGTGAGCCATAACTGGTGAAAAAGCAAGTATTTACCCCGACAGCTTCACTATAACGGTAAAGACATCATACGAGAAAGAAATGCAACTGATAGAGGTTTGTTCTTGAAACCGAAAGATGATTGATTTTGAGAATTAAAAGATTTTATTTTTGGTGATGCTCTGCAGGTAAGCAAAGAATACATTATAGTTTATATAGGCTGTTTTATTAATGATAATTTACGTGGTAGTTTACTGAGATCCCTGAGTGTACAGTAGTCCTTTATATCAGCTGCTGTAATGATGAGACCTTTCTGTACCTCCTTATAACACATATCCCATATACCAATCGATATCTCTAAAAACAAAACCGCAACTGCATAAAAAGCTGAACATAGTATTGCTTTACATAAGCAACAAACTCTGATAGCCATCTAATTAGTCTGCTTTGATCATTTGTAAGCAGATCTTAAATGCAACAGGGTTTAGCAAGGGCATGGGATAGTTTGAGAAGATAGTGTGTAGCTGGGTGATGTGTTAAATGTGGCTAGAAATAGCCCCCTCGAATCCAACTGAAAATATGAAGAAGCAACAGGAAGCCACCTCAATACCATCCTATGACACCATGACGATGATACATCATGATGAAACTGCCACCAGTAGCATAGCAGGGCCTCATCATCATCATCTGAATGGTTAGACACCATCATACTAAACTATACCCAGGAGAGGAAGGGTTGGTGCACATGCACTCAAACACAACAACACGAACTATACACAGAGTACAACTAAGTTACACAAACAGCTGCTTTCATACAGATCGCCATATCTCTGGTAAGTTTTCCAGTCAGTTTGAGAAATGTTGTCTTAAATGTGGTCAATTCGTTGTAAACAATGCTCTTTCTTTCTTTCTTGCGAACTGTCCATGTACAGATGATAAGTTATCGATATGTAGAAATGCAGCTTAAGAGAAGCAGGGTATAGCGAGCGCAATTCTTCATTGACGTATGTAAAATGCACGGTGCACGACTGATGATCAGTGCAGGTCTCATATGAAATATACATATAAATGCACTGCTGTATCCATGTTGTAACATAGCACTGTATAAACATTAAGCATACAGTGTATCCGTCCTTGCTATGAAATCCATTGGTTGACATGAGGCTGTGTGGGTTATTGTCAGCCTCACCATGCGTTGTACTCAACGTTTGATGGGGAGCATGAATGGCAGCAAATCAGGTTTGTCTTTTATACAAGATGAGCATACACTTGAAAGGAGGATGCCAAGGAGGTATATTTGATTAATTTTCCAGTTTTTATAGGCCAATCAATGCTAAAGAGCCACCAACAACAGTATCATGATTGATGTTCAATAAGGAGTAATAACCTTACTACCACAACAACCTACCAAGAGAGTAAAGAAGATTTCCTTCTATTGAGAGTAACTACACAAGGGCCGAGATCAGTTGGCTTCTGATTTATATCTTTTGAATTTGCAGAAAGCGGCCCAAGAGTGTGAAACCAAGGGGAGGAAAAATTAGATGAACTAGGTGTATTCTTTAAACCTCAAAAAATGATCTAAAAGTTTATAAAGCAGACTGCCAAGAGGAGAATTTTGTGAACCCCTCCAGTGATTAATTGATACCATTTGGAGGGCAACCATGGTCAACAGAACTTCCAAAGAGAAACTGCAAATTTCACGGAAATACAACAGCATCATAAATAAATCCATGCAGCCTGTGAACAAGAACGGTAGTCAGACGTATACAGAATAGCTGCAGCGAACACATGCTGAGTTAGCGGAAAGACGGTATACAATTTACCATGTGTTGTGTTTGTTGTTGTGCAGTTCCTGTGGTCTACGCACACTGTAGACAGGAATGAAATTATTGACGAATTATATGATGTTTCATAAGTGATAGTCACATACAGTCAAAACTCATACGGATTACTTATATAGGGAAGTATGGGTATATGAATTTTAAAAACCATCAATATGGGATATTAATGCATGCTCCACGACATGGTTTTATAATATATGTCGATATAAACCTACAATAGTACCTTTAGCTACAATACAGTCATTCGCAGCTGTTTGTTTCGGCTGGGTCCACTGAGACAGCTAGGGTCACTATGTCATTGTATAAAGTATATTAGGGAGTATTTTAACCGATAATACATGGGATATACTAGTATGACGCACTTATATTTATATACAGCCATATGTGTTGTATGTATCTAAGGGTAAAACTGTATATATGTATAGTAATGTCAGTGTAAGTAATAGGTGACTCACCCGCCACTGTTGATTCCATCCAACTGTGGTTGCACAGCGCGTAAATCGCGAAACTTAGCGCAGCCAATGATGAAACGAATCCTATAAACCTGAACGGTTTATAGACATGTACTTCCTTGTGTTGTCTCCATTCGTCCAGCTGCTGATGTCTTTTGGCAGCAGTTTGTCCAAATTTTAGAAACGTACTGGTCATTTTTTCCTGACTAGGAGTCCTCAATTAAGAAATGTGATTACGCTCCACTGTTGTTAATACGTTATGCAGTGTGAAAGCTAACACTTGTTAACTACATCGCACTCCGCATGGTGGTCCTTATCTAACTGTAGGCGAGCAGAGTAATAAGTCCGCTTATTGATTTTTACCTGCGTCGCGGGCGGATTTCTAGCTAGATTGTTCGGGTTTGCTATTTAACACAGCGGTCTAACAAACGCGCGGGAATTAAAATTTGAGCTGCTGATCCACTTATATAGCAGTGGATGGCTATCACCTAGGCGCTCGATCTAGTTATGAGGTTGCATCGAATATTTGATGCCTTGTTGGCTGTCAGTCGATGCGCTTTGAATCTGTTATCGGTCAATTATCGTCGGCTGTTGACAAGGATAAGAGGAGATTAGTCGACAAACAACCAAAATATAAAGCGATAAACTGTATTTACAACCTGCCTTTTTCTACACTCTGGATAACACAGTGAGTCAAGATATTTTTATAGTTATCAGTTAGTCTATATACCAGGTCTGAATCTGATCCCTTATAGATAGTCTTCCTATAAACTGGGTAGACTATTTGCCTGTACGATTATTTAATCAATAGCATTAACAGCCTGAACTGGAATCCAACCATAAGCCCACAGTAATCCCAATGCTAATCATTATTTTCCATAATAGAACTGTTATATATAGTCAAAGCTACCGTACCTTATCGGATTATGTCACAGGATCTTCCCAACTAGGCTCCAAAGTCTCCATAAACAAGGAGGCCTTTGATCAAGTAAAGCGATTATAGCAAATGGCTAAGTAAGTTATGATTAATACGGGACAACATCTACCACCTCATACTTGTGACTAGCTTTGAAAACTAACCGCTGCTATGCTCGATTGGCCTGAGCATATGCCTAACATATAGCCGCTCTCTACAAGTTTCCTCACAGCTAATAAACATGCCCCTATATAATGAACCACCGAATGAGATGAAATGCAATGCTCGACCAATAAGATGAAGCAAAGCCTGAAAGTCAAAAAGGGGAACATTTTAGCTGACGAAGATAATTTCCTATATATCTGAACTAAATACTACGTGAGAATTTCTGTTAAAAAGGAATCAATGATTAAACAAAAGCCTGGCCTATAAACATGTAGACATTGGTATAAATGTGTTCATGAATGGGCTGTGATGCATTTGTAGTGCGAAGCCATTAACCCCAGGAAACTCTCGAGTGGAACATGGCCAAACAGGAAACTTACACAAGTTAAACAAAAATCATAAAAACTTTAGAAAAAAACATGGTTAGTAATACAGAAAGGCACTTGGGAGACATTTATCAATGTGATACCGACCAAAATACCCACCAGAGGTCATCAGCACACAAGTCTTCCTATCTCCACTGACCGTGCATGCTGCCAAACAAGTCTACCTATCTCCACTGACCGTGCATGCTGCCAAATTATACCACAGCAAAGCTTTTTTCAGGGGGCGTCGCACAGAAATTTGTTTTGGTAGTTTCATGTCATAGAGCTCATGTAAGCAGTCATTGCCATGACTGCATGAATGTAAATGCCTACTTTTTTCACAGCAAAAGAGAAATTCGACATTTTGAAAGTATTTTCGAAGTTAACAGGACAAAGTATCGGGTTTAGATATATAGGGACATGTTCGGTTTGCGAATCAATGGCTGTGTTTCATACTGTTGGTCAAACTGGTCATTTCAACTTTTATTCTATGGTATAAATAAACACAGGGGCATGTCTTACAGCTGTGAGAGAGTTTATCAGGGGCCGTATATGCTAGATACGCCCAGGCTAACCATGCATAGCAGTTAGTTGTCAAAGTTAGTTACAAGGTCAGTATGGATTGGTTGACAGTCTTAAAAATTATAATTAGCTCTCAACCATGCCAAGATCAATATTCTATTACTGGTGACTTGATTTGTTTACAAGTGATGCATTGGATGCAGTTAGTGATGTAAGATGGCAGCATGGACCTAACGAGCAGAAGCGATGTTATATATACATGTATCTTATTTTATATTGGCTGAGTCACGCGGTATCTTAAACAAAGCCAAGATCATAACTTCACTGCTCGGTATACCAACATTTGAAAGGGTGTGGAGCTCCGTTTCAGCGCTGTCAACAGAGATTGCCTTTAAAATGAAATTTCATCCCGATTCCCTATGTTGATACCTGAAAGACTGACAGTCACACAATGCTCGCTTTACATTCTGAGCTCTGACTCACTACTAAAACTGATTTGAGCGTGGCTCTCACTGAGTCAGTGACTGTTTTCAAAACTGGCACATGGCAGTGGAGATGAAGTCCAGCATGAATGACTACTTTCAGAAAAATATCAGGCTGATTCTTTGGGATCAATGGCATGTCAGCTCGTAACCCATCTCGACTCCTTGTAACAAAAACTATGATTCTAGTGAGTTCAGAGTTACCGCTTGTACTTAGATCCAATTTATCCTGATCCCCTGCCTTCCTCACATTTGAATTCATCTCAATTTAGAGTTCATTTGCTAGGACTCACAAGGATTCTTTGTGACTCGCAAAATTAATAGAAGTCAACACAATTTTTTTAATCAACTTGTACATTTTTACCTTTGTGCAGGAAACTCCCCATCATAACCACATGCAATCCCATGGGATTTCGATAATATCAAGCTATAGGACCAAAAGTCAGTACCAACGTCTTTATCGAGAGAATTTATTATTCTGATCTAATCTCTCAGTATAGCTTGAAAGCAGCTAGTGGCCAAGGTTTTTGATCAAGAAACGTATTTCCAAAGTTTGCTATGAAGTCTTAATTTAGCTTAGGAACCCAAAAAAGGCACAGACTAATTCAACAAATAGCGTCCAGTGCAAAACCACTGTGTATTTTCATAAAGATTTTTTCTGACTAGATATCAATGTTTATATGCTTGTCATATCCACATGTATCCTTGTCTAATAGATGTACCTTCATGTTATATACCATGGGAATTTGTTCATCAGCGTATTAAAATTAAAGTTAAAATTTCATGAAGCAAAGTTCATGACCCAGACATTGAAATTATTTAAGACTGCACAATACAAAACCGTGATCCAATGCAGTAAAGGATATGAACCTTGTATTATCTAGTCTGGGATTTTTCATGGTGCTTTACAGGTCACTTGGCAAATCTATTTTGTGAAGAGCTTACATTCACATGCAGTGGGAACCTGTCCTGTCATGCCAGGTTCTTACTATCAACCACAGAGGTATTCCATTATCCTATTATCTGCTTTTTATAACCAGAGACAACCTTCTAATAGACTGTAGTTGCTTGCGATAGGATATACTGGAATGGCTGGTGGTAGGTTGAAGGTTGGTATAAAATTGTGAGGAAAACACGCAATTTAAATATATGTTATGAAAATATGTATGGCTATAAATGAACCTACCCAAGGTTCTAGTCCTCTGGGTATCCTAGTGACTTGTTCCGTATTTGTTTGGCTTTACACTTGCCTGATAACTTCTCCAGCACTTCCCAATCGACTGGACAGCAAATATTATGAGAGTTATACTATGTTTCTCTTATGGGACTGCCAAGCTGGACAAGTTTCTGCCCGACTAATAGCTATACGCTTGAGCTGTGAATTCAGTTGAATTCCACAAAGTATAGCCACAAAATTGATTGAAAAAAATCTAATACTAAACATTGGTTATAAGCTATTAGTTTATTTGGTTAAAATGACCTAATCCTGCGTCCCCGGTTTCCCATTGTTCTAGCTGGTCTAACAGAAAAGATGAACTCTTCACATTTATCCTAGCTCCTACCGCTCCAACAAGCCTTAGGCTTAGGAAGTCCATTAAATAGGATAGCCAAGTGTCAGAGTAGACTATATATAGAGAGAGTTTTAGTCAGACAACTTGGTCTTCCAGTATGCAACATGGATGGGGAGAGGTCACCTGACCATAGAACTTACCATATCCACCGCTGCGGTCCATAGGCTGACACGCTTCATCCCCAAGACCACTAAATGAGGAGAGATTGGCAGTGCAGTTAAACCATAATCCATGATGCTCTATGTGAGAGAATTCACTTTCTACAACAATTCAATAAGCCTTGCTATCGGTTTCATACAGATAAAAGATTATCCTCACCCTAACCATTTAGACTGTAAAGGTTCAAAGGAAATTTTGGTAGAAAACAAGATGATAACAGGAAGTTTGAATGGACTTAACATAGAAGTCTTTAGCAGGGTTGATTTGTAATTTTACGTGGTGATTAGCAGACTAACACTTTCCTTTAGTTGACATAAAAAGTGCTTCTGATGTGTGATGAATGATTGTTGACATGGCACCTAATGTTCAAGGGAACACCTCTGGTATTTGATATGCGCCAAACAACGAAAGTATATAGTTAACAAACAGGCTCTCTGTGAAAGTTTGGAGCGATCAAATCGCTGAAATCAGGAAGTCGGCTTCAATCGAGAGTCAAGGCCATATGTTGGCAGTCCGTTTTAGTCAGTTTTGTAGATCACATTCATCATGAAAATTAGTTGATGACTGACCGTGCATAGGCCAACCATTGTTCAAGGTTAAGTCAGCCCAGGGTTAACTCCACTCTACATGGGTACGTTCTAACCCAGTTCGAATCATTGTACTATGAAACTGAGTGAGTAGTCCTGACACTGAACTTACTGGTTTCATAACATGTTCCATTGATGTTCATATTGGTGCAGTTAAGAGATGGTTCATTGTAGTAGTATGTCTCATTATCATCTAATACTATAAAAATGACAAATATCTGACATACGGCATTACAACAACATAATAAGACAAATGTAATAAGGTCCTGGACAATGCATACAGTGGTAGGCACCCACTGCTGAGAATGAGACTGCCCCTGCATGCGCACTGAGCATACAGAGCCCTCACTGCTTGATAGAAATGGCAACATGATGGCTCCAGAAATTTCAGTCCCACGGAGGAACTGAGAAATAACTCAATTAAAATGGATAAAACAGTTAATCATGGTATTTCACATAGAGAATGACACAGTCTCTTATAGGGTAATTGAAGCATTTTCATTACATGTATTGGTGGCTTTTACTTTTTCGCAATTGTGCTGCTGTGGACCAGATAACCAATAAATCACAGTTATCCTCCCCTAACTCTTCGATCCAAACAAGAAAAACCACAATTAAATACTGGGCTTTAGATTTTGCAGTGTACCGTTTGCCCAAATTCACACGTCGTGGTTTGTTGACTTACTATATGTGATGTTGAAATCTTTGTGCATTGTATGTGTTACCCATCTAACACAGAGAATAGGAGCTACAGCCCACAGCATGGCCAAAACGGCAAGTACTACTCCTAGTGTTCTAGCCGTACGAAACATGCCATGGTCCCAATACTCGTGCAGGATATTCCACTGATCAGCTGTGTATTTAGACTTCCCAGTGTTGGTTGTGACTACAACATAGACAGTAGAGCATGTAGGTGTTCTCTACTATGAGATGCGTGATGGTATTGCCAGACTGGTTGATTAGTCGCCTGACTAAACGAAACTGACAGTCCAATCCGTCCAAAACCAGTTTCGAATACATGGAATTGTAGATTCAGACAAACCAGTTGATAGGAACAATTCATGACAGAATCGGAACAAAAATCTGTGTAGTCTCGATCAGGATGGATGACTGTCTTTGAAATCATTGGGTTATTAGTCCGTCGAAGGATCGGTTAGTCAGGCAGCACCATAAATGGTGTGAACCAACAAAACCTAAAACTAGTTAAAAGCGGGTATATTAGCAGCTGAGAGCAGGTGGTACACATAAAGTGATACAGTGAATAGAATGATCCTGTAATTGTGCAGGGAATATAGAATGCAGCTCTCACTCCAATTAAGAGGTGAATGTGGTTCTAATACGCTCAAAACCACAATGAACCCCCCTCCCCCAGAAAGCCAGGACACCTGGCAGCCTACACAACACACAAAATAGAAGTTGTCTTTCATTGCGCAAACAAGCAACTCGTGCAAATGTTTCATTATTATGGGGGATTTTCATGCAGCATAACCAACACATTATATGTATACCCGGCACATGGCATTTTAAAACCTGTATACACAGTGTGTATAAAAGTGTACTCGCACATCCATGCATTGGGTACACCAACAACAGGAAAGCTGGTGTGATGTTACAGAATCTCTCAGGGTAATATCAGCAGGGAGGTGTTAGTTCGTACAGGTTATAGTGGTGGAGTGGCATTGGGTGACAGATAATGGCAGGTGTCTGCCTCATACCTGGGTCTTCCTTGAATTTTTTACCCTTTTTCGAGGATTTCGAGTCACTTATTTTACGTTTAGCTAGAGAGAACAAAAAACACAGAGTCTATGAAGCATTGGAGATATTTATAAAAACAGCTGCTTCACTATTTTCTAAATTTGGGATAGTCAGAGAGCCCAATAGTTGGAGGGATTAGGGATTAAAAGGTGCCGGCTCCAGTCCATGTCATGCGAGGCTCCACTATGAGTATCATCTCCTCACATTCTAAACATTCTAAGCTTAGGTGGTCTGTTACATGAAACGGATCAAGGACACATATAGAACAATGAAGCATCGCTGTGTAGCTAGGCCATCACATTCTCAACTCCTTAATTCACGCTATTTCTTTCAGGCCAGCTTCTCCTGCTATACATTCATACGCTGATATAAATAATTCACACCAACAAACCATATGGAATGCGATAGAATAGGTTTTTTTGTTTAGATAAGCTAACTCTGCAAAAATATATCAGATCTCTCAGAGTGTGGATGAAATGATTAAAAGAATGTGCATTTAACCGATAACAGAATAAGTTATTTATGTTTGCTACTAAACTGAATACCAAAGGATTATAGACATACATATGGTTACGTAAAAATAGACCTACGATAGAAAAGGTAACTCTCGGACTGGTGGAGGTTGGGACTTCATAAGGTTACCCTACAGAATGTGTTTCTTAGACGCGACCATATTATTTATTAGTACTTTTCTCAAAAGCAAGATTCTGCATTGATTTAGCCAGCGACATATGCCCTTGATCTAACAATGTGAGCTCTTCAGTCCTTCACCTGAGCTGATTCACAAGAGTGGATTAGAGCTAAAGGGATGTCGCTTTTAGGAATAAATGATGATTACATGTACCAGGAACCGGATGGGTGCCAGAATTGGTAGAACTATAACATATATAGAGGTGAATTTAGAGTGCAGCATAATAAAGCAAGTCTATAATATGACTTATAGTTCAGCTCTGTGCTCGCCCATACACGCTAATATTACTAGGCGTAACTAACCTTGACCTGTTGAAGCAGCGAGTTTAGCTTCCTCTGCGAGGGTTCGGCTGAGAGGCGTATCGGGTTGGGGCTGAGTCTCCACATATTCTTTATTTACAAAGTTACAGCTCTCCTTCCGAGCCTTCAGGATAGGTGCAGGCAGAACATTCTTAGCTAAAAATTAACAGTGAGTCTGTTAGTCTGTTAGTCTGCAGGATATATTGAGATTGT
>Ga0224511_10003046_pt1 | contig 11800 bp, 11 predicted proteins | sample SF_May12_sed_USG_2_FD_169988 | JGI IMG/M metagenome (GOLD analysis project Ga0224511, IMG submission 169988) | Sediment microbial communities from San Francisco Bay, California, United States - SF_May12_sed_USGS_8_1 | ecosystem: Environmental > Aquatic > Marine > Sediment | place: USA... | reverse complement strand
TTGTGAGTAAAAGCTCCTCGCATGTTTTCTGATAATAATTTTGATGTTTACTGTCAGATTTGCAACTGTCAAGTAGTATCCTGATATTCCAATGACCTTGATGTCATTGGGCGATTCATACCAACAACACTCATCAAGCTAAGCATCTTACCTTTAGTTTTCTTACATGATAAACAGTGATGATGCTATGGTAATAAATACGCAATGTTTACAAAAGTCATATGATTTTTTTGCACTGTCTACACCTTTTGCTTCATGTCCAATGAAAGGGGAGATTATGGGGATAGTGGGCTAGCTCAATTGTACAATGCTGGGCTAGTACTAAACAAGACTGCTTCACAATTATAGTGAAGGCACCATAGGAGAAAAGAAAATGAAAGGGGATTTCATGAGCATACTTACGCTCCGCTTTCGGTGAGATAGGAGATGGAGGGCAGCTGCTAGTATCCGAAACTTCATCATCATCATCTTCATGAATAAGAATCTATAATGGAGATTAGAAAAGGGAATGAATCAAACCAGCAGGTCAGAAGACTGGGAAGAACAACGGCGTCACAACTCTTCATTTTTTTATGATGGAGTATTAGCCAGGTGACCTGCTTTTTGGCATGTGGCTGACGATTGGAACAGCGAAGCAGTAGACTCGTCGAAATGTCAGGTCACTTGACTGACTGAGTAGATTCCATATCTGCTCCAAACAGTGTAATTTTTCCACCGGTAAGAATGCACCCAAAAGTATTTGACTCAAGCATGTAGAAAGGCAAAGAGGTCCCTATAATGAGGTTTGCAACTTCCGTCTTCTCCATGACGGAGGTATATTAACGGTGCACTCAAAACTGACTTGTTTTCCCCCAATGATTCAACAAACCTAGTACGGTTTCCTTAATCTGTCCGAGTAAAACATGTGACAAACGGTAGTGATTCTGTAAAGGTCAATAACGGAAAAAACAGAAGCCACCTCATCTTAATTAGAATCAATCAGGATAATCCTCACCTGTTCACCTGGGACCTCCAATCTATCTAACCGTGATGATTGACGGCTCAGTCGTCCACTTGATCGCCTTCCCTCAAGGTTCCTATAAATTGTAGTCACCATACATGACGGGATGAGGTGACCATTTTGCGGTTAGTTGCGGGCCTTGAAATCAGAGGTCCCCGGTTCACTTCCTAGTTTGGATACCACTTGGACCCTTGTCAAAATGGAATATTTGAAAGAGGCCAACCCATAGAGTAATGTTTCCTATGGGACATGGGGGGGCAACCAAGAAGTCCCGATATGACGCATCCTGGAAATCACTGAGCCTGATACTCAATAGGCCAATTTCTGCCTACCCAAGAAACTGGTCAGGATACATTATACACGAAGACTATCTATTTAATGCAATCTGACGTCCACGTTACCAAATGAAACAGTTTGAAGCACATTTATTGCGATCTCCATCTCGTTGATAGAGAAGCCCGTGGTTGCTGTATTTTAATTGTGCATGGTTATCATGCCATTACCTATACACTGGTTACGAGTATAAGTACTCCTTCTACGGTCGTGGAATACCAAGATTAGCAAGATAGAGACTATGATGATGATGATGGCTTATCAATTATTCGGTTATCGTCCCATCTTTTCCTGAGGTGATGTCTGGGCAATACTTATAATAATTAGTGTGTATGGGTGAAGTGATGGCTTAGTGCATAGTGCACTGGACTGTTAGAGATCCTGGTTCAGCTGCTGGATGCCACTTTGTTCTTTCATCACCACCGGATTCGGATCACCATGCTAGATAAAGCAAGCTGGTCCATAGAGTAACTTACTCTATTGGGCGCAAGATGAACCATTCGGGTAACAAGCCTATGGCACAGTGATGCTATCCCAAGGAGATGAAGAATATCCAATGGTATAAAACCATATCATTATCTAAAATGGTAAATTACCTACCGGATATTGTCTGAGTTGAAGTAATCTGGTTGAAGACCTTTTTTGAGACCCCATTCTCGTAATTTTTCTTCAAATTCATCTGTGTGTACAGCAGATCTTTCTACCGATCGTGATCTCTGTCTGTATATCGGAGGTCTCTTCTTCGGTTTCGACCTGCCGAATGTCTTGGACAAAAAGGAATCTGTAACAATCAGAATGGTGGTGTTGTTTTGCCCAAAACCACTAGGTGCGAGCTTTAAACATACCATTGATTGACGGAACTTACCACACTACTAGTCATCGACGCCTGGTGTTGCTATCAATTTCATTTCTACTTATTCACTCATTAGACACTTGCAACGAATAGTGGTATCAAGTGACCAAGTAGAAAAAAGTTACTTTTGGTGGAGTAAAAAAATTTATACCATACACGATACAGAGAAGCTATCAGCGCATACAGTGAACATTGTAAATTTAAAATTGCCTAACTTACAGTGCAAAATGAACAATAAATCACTGCTCTCTTCAAAATGATAGATTTGACCTATATGTTGATAGGTTTCCAAGTGGGAGACACACGGCAGGTTTGTATTCGAACTGATCTCATTTATTATTGACTGACATATGCTGAATATTTGCTTTTGTCCAAAAAATTTCCCGATCATCAACGAGATCCTGAATCAAATAGTTTTATAATACCACCTCGAAGTGCTTTGTTTGTATCTTTATTCTTCTCAGGCATTACTTGGGCTTCATAAGCTTGAAGCTTGTTGGAGTGAGGGAGCTAGGAATTATTTGAAGAAATTGAACGCAGGATTTCTCGAGCCAAATGCTCTAGCCGTTGAGCATTTGGCTCGAGAAATCCTGCGAAATCTAGCCATTGTGCTATCCCACTATCGCTTATGCAGAGGTGCTAACTCAGGTTTATAGATGCCGGCGTGCATATTCTTACTGAGGTATTAAAAGTGGGCCCTTATAATTTCTTTTCTCATGTACATATGTCAAAAACATCATGATTTACATTTGAACTGATGCAGCGTCAGGAGTTTTCTCTCCGGTTAACTTTTGTTTGAGTTCAGAAACGAATTAAGGTCAAATGCCTTTCCTGTCAGCACCATTCGGTTTTTTTTTGGGATTTCGAGCCTGCGACTTCCCATACACATGTCACACCTTTTAACCACTAAGCCACATTTACATGTCATAGCTATATTCGCAAAATTTCAACAGAATTATAATATCTTTGCCACAAACCTTTGTTGGATTGCTTGACACTTTTCTTTAGTTGCCATTCCTCAAACTTCTTGGCAAACTCTTTGCTCATAGTGACTTGATTTAAATTATTCAGATACTGATCCCGAACTTCCGAAGCTGCAGTTTCTGATAGTTCTACATGCATAAAGAAAATATTATAAACACTGTTATGGGCAATAATAGCGTCAACCACCCATGCAGGATGGATTCAAGCATCATAAGGGTATCTGGAGCATCTCTGGTACTTCACGCTAGTCGAAAACCGCTAACATATCTGATTTCGAACCCGTTTTGTCAGCCAGTATGTACTATGGGGTTCAATAGTGGGATAATATGATATCTCAGTGTAGCAGAGCGCTGGGCTTGCAACCGCGAGAGCCTGGGTTCGAACCCCGGTCACGGAGAGCTCCTGTTGTCAATGTGTTCTCCTCATATTAATGCTAGCTCCTACAGTTTCAGCAAGACTCAGGCCAAGGAGGTCTATGGATAGATAAGCGCTTGTGTAGAAAAATAACAATTAGGGCAGAGTGGGTGGGGTTGAATGCGGTAAAGGCACAATCACTATGTGTCACTCCATCAGTCCAACTCAATCATAAATTATCCTTTTGTTTTTCTGTTGACAAGTATATGGGGGGGATGATTAGTGGGTACTGAGGTTGATTAAAAAAGAGTTCAACTGGGCAACACCAGCCCGCGTGGCCTAATGGATAAGGCATCTGCCTCCTAAGCAGGGGATTGCGGGTTCGAGTCCCGCCGTGGGTTGACTTTTTATACCAAACAATCACTATCAACCTGGATAGTAAACTAATAAAATCATTTCAGGTTTTTGCTGGATATCTAGGAGAGAGAAAACCACATAGTTCTAGGCCTCATCTGTCGGAAGGCATCACCCCATCCACCGGGATTGATCGATCAGGACATTAGAGGGCATACCAGAGTCAGTGCTTTTGCCAAGTCTGTTGAGAACCTGCCGCTTAGAGCTGGCCTGGTAAGAGGGAGACACCTGGCCATTAACTGCCATCTCATATGAAGTCCTATTCGGAGCTCCACTGCAAAAGAATACCAACTCGCATATAGGGTTGATGTACAGACATGTCATATAGAAAATTATACCATGTCCTGTCTTTGTGTCGGCCCCCACTGAACTAAGTGTTATATTGTGCATAAAACAGCAGTAATCGTGTGCCACCCCATAGAAACATAAACCCGATGTTCACAGACATATAAATCTAGTGCTTGTATGCCTATGACCAATCGAGGGTTCATATGTCTATACATGGTTATCCTTAACCCAGTTAGAGGAATGTGTGTGTTATCAGAAAATAAAAATCTTTGGATGAAACGAGAATAACTTTAATGATGTCAAACTCAAAGCAACAGAAAGAGAAAGATGCGGACTATGCCAAACAAGTGTGGGCATGTTTTCGTGAATTCAGAGGGAAAAAGAAGGCTAAAAACTAGGAGTCGACATCACATGGTAGCTGATGGTGGGGTCTTCTTACCTTTCCTCAACAAGCAGTTGAACTCTGGGAAATGAAATGAACGAGTGCGATAACCATACCGGACATGACAGCAAACAGTAGCAGAACATTTTATAAACAAGGCTCCTGTTAATGTTGGTATCCACATAAAATGGACATATCCTATCCGATTATAGGGGCCGAGCATCCTGGCCCAAAATTAAATGGAAAAGGTACATGAGAAAATTTGCATCTAGCAACATCGCTCAGGATTTTCGGCTAAGTCATTTCACTTCAGTGTGCTTGGGTCCTTACGATGACCCAACTATATGGATTGGGAAAACAGCTCAATCTTCAGAATTCTACAAGGCATTGGGTGAGGTTGCAGTTTGGATCCAGAGAACCTCTTGGACAAGGTGGTGTCTCTCTGCAGGATGGATGTTTGCTGTTTAGGCTACAGGTGCTTATGATGCTTTAGCTTGTAAACTCTGTATCATGGACTTACCTCCTAGATTTCACTGAACCGCTTTGCTGACTTCTCAGATTGACAAACTTATCTTCACTGGGCAATGATAAAAATTGATCTTGAGTAGTGGTTGTGCTCTAAAATACATGGTAGTTATTCATATAGTTGCATAGTAATGACTAATGAGGTATTCTGCCGAAAGCAGGTTTCCTATGACCTGTCATTCTGGCGTTGTCATGGGATGGTACCGAAGGGGTTTGCCGTTGGCGTAAAAGTTCCTAGTTGGGGATCACCCCGAAACTCTACTACTCTTTAGGAAAGGGGAGAGGTGCATCTTTAACAACCACAGTGTGCCCTTGATCCTCATCTATTGGGTGGGACCCCCATCGCTTGTTTATATTGTTCTGATCCAAAACAACGATAGGGATTTACAGTAATAGAGTTGCTAAAGGCTTACAGCATGGAAAAACCGGCAGCACTGGGAAGTGACCTCACACCCATTAGGTTGTATATTGCATATTTACTGACTGAGCTATCCTTAGTTGCATAGCTGTATGAAATCATAACACAACTGCAGTTCTGCCTTCTCAGGGGCAAAAGTCAGAACCATAATGAATAACATTTGTTTTCCTATTTCGGTGTTTTTCATGAACTTTCAGAATTGTTTATCAACAAACTCAGGTTCTGGCGCCATAATGAATCTGGGCGTGCTTGTGTCAGGCAAGTGTCACAATAATGAAACCTGAATATACAGCAACCTAACTCTCAATTCAAAGGATGTTTTGCTGCCCTATATAACATGTCATTCTACAAAAATCCATGTTGTGCTATCTCACTGATCTATACCACCACTGGGTCATTCTATTTAGCACACCTCCTAAGCCTCAAAGCCCCGGGTTCACATCTCGGCCATGCCGGGCTCCCGCTGTGGGAATTAGGTCCTCACATAGTTCCTAGTTCCAACAACTACAGAACTGTTCTGAAGAAATAGAAGCTAAAAAACTTGTGAGGACCTCAAAATCAAAACAGGAGCCCAGTATAACCAATGGCTGAGGCCAGAAACAACCAATTCTGAGCTACTAAGTTTTCTCCCTTTTCTGATTTATTCTCCTGCTGGGTGAGCATTCAACCATTCACCGTAATCTACCTTTTGTTGTATCTTGTCCTTTGAATCTAAGCGTGTGCATGCATGGCTGTCACACTCTGCCTACTTATCCATAGGTTAGGTATATGGATTACTGGTGGCTACTGAAGATTAGTGGCAGGAAGCTTGGGTCATTTATCGTAGAACTCAACCGGGCTTTAACTTACTGAAAGCGTGATGTCTTGTGGTCTCGTGTTGAGAACAGGCGGAGAGCCGATCACTGAAAGACAAATTACTGTATCACGAGTCACAGATTGGTACTGTATGAGTGTATGAGTTGACTTCACCGGCCACACGCAGTCGATCCTACCCCCACCCACACCTCTTTCATACTGTACCATATCGAGCCCCCTCTCCAGAGGTGTACATTTAAACAAAAACTATGGTTCAGGTGGGTTCAGGTTCCTACTACATGTAGTACTTGGATTCGATGCATACCGATTCTCTGCCTTCTCTGCCTCTGAATTTGCTGTCATACCGCCATTTGCTACTATTGATTAGGAACCGTTGCAAACTGTAAATCAAATCTTAATCGACTTGAATTTCTGAAAAAATGTATACAGCTATACCCTCCTCCTACCACACCGCACCCCTATCTCAGGGTATTCACCCACTGGAAATCATCGCGCGTCTGTCACTTCCATCATGGCTATCATGATAAATCATCAGTTTATACGGTGCATGCACCGTGACCCGTACTCAGCACTCACTCGTAGAGTTTCTACTATGGCACAATAGTCAGCTGTTGTTTCTACATAACCTGGAAATTGATCCAAAGCCACCGAGTAAAAGAAGAAACAATGAAAGCCAATAAACATAAAACGTTTCTGCCGGTTCTTACCGTCAGCTTGGTTTACAGAACTAGAAGCAGACGTTTTAGAAGAACCAAACCAAACCCCGCCAAGGTCATGAGGTGTAGGTGGGGTAAGCAGTTGTCGTTGTATAAATGCAGCATGTTCGCTCATACAATCCAAGCCACAATCGCATCTTTTGTAGCTATCACGAAGTGAGGTGCCACTCTGCTGCACTCTTTCTATTGTCACTGTAAGCAGAGCGCGTGAGGGTAAAAAAAGCAAAAGACCTGCCAATGAACACACAAAGATCACAGTGTTGTTATTAGCTGAGAAGCAATCATCTGGAAGCCGTAACAAAACACACCAGCGGGTTTGAAGCCAGAATGGTGAAGCGGGGATAGGGATGCACCAGACAGTGGCCGTTTCACTCACTGAGCATTGGATTGGCTGAATTCATGATGAGTGCCCCAAGGCCAAAACTGCCAGCTCCATCCTCTGAAAAAGGTGTTTTTACAGTGATATATAGCAGTGGTATCTGGGTGAGGCGCCGTGGCTGAGTGGTTAGAGCTCTCGCCACAGGCGCTGAAGATTCCGAATTCAAGACGGCTTGTGCGAGGGATTTTTCAAAAACCTCCCCTGTTCACCCACCTGGGAATGGGTACCCAACTGTCTTCAGAGCGCCGAAGGTTAAGACGGTGAAGAAGAATATTAGTATCCCATTTCAGTTACATTCTTGCCGGTACAAGCGGGCTCTCTAACAGCCACTGAGTTCCCCACATGAACAACCTTTGCTGCTTTTTGCTTGCATTGAAGGTTCAGTGGTGGCTACTCTTTCTGATTAATTAGTTCAAAGAAAACAGGTGTTAGTAAAGCCGAGTGTTGTGTTGATATTTACCATTTGATCCCTTGTACTTCACAGAAGCGATGTTACCACTCGAGCTAGAATTGGTAGCGATGGCCGTGTTTAGTCTCGGTTTTTTGACAAGTTGAGTTTTCACTCTGTCTATCGTCTTGGTGATCATAGATTTCTGTTCAAAAATGGACAAAAGAAACATAAAAATAAGATATTGTGATAAAGTTGGGATAGCTTAGTGGTACAGCGCTGGGTTTGTAATCATGAGAACCTGGATTTGCATCCCGATCGCTCCTATTGTGAGTAAGAGCTCTTCATATTCTAATCCTAGTTAAAAAAACCTCACTACGAGATGGAGCATTTATACTGACCCGCTCGGTCATGGTGCTCCATGCTGCACAACCTGGCAGCTTCACCTAAACTAGTGGCTAACACAGCAGGTTTATCATGTCATGCTGGAGATGTCATACGAGAAAAACAATGATGGCGTTCATGGTGAATAGATGTAAGTACATAAGGCCAGCATCCTTTGGAAGAACAAAGTAGTGTAATCAATCATTTATAACTTGCCAACTAAAAGTAGTACTGATGTCACTAATTATCTACAACCACAGTAGAGAGAGTGCACCAATGCTTCTATAGCTTCAAAACTTTCTGACAAAATGGGTCACTAAACCACTGTGAATCAGTGAACTTGGTACATTGTAAAGAAATAACAATTTCCACCTGACACATGTCAATAGGATAGTGGGATAGAGGGATAGCTCAGTGGTAGAGAGCTGGGTTCTCAACCAAGAGAATCTGGCTTCGACCCTCGATCACAGCGGGCCCTGGTGTGATTCTCAACTCCTCACATTCTAATCCTAGCTCAAAACAAGCCTCACTATGAGGCGGATCATTGAGCATTGTGGTGCTCCATGCTAAGCCGTAACTAGTAAAAAATACTGGGATCTAAGCCGGGAGCTGCCTGAGTGAATGAGAAGGGTGGATTTAGGGCATGCTATGATAGATCATCTGGATTCGAATTCTGTATGGTCAGGCTTAGAAGATCTGTAAAATAGAATGGCTAAGGGCCAGAGTTGATATAAAATGGCTGTTTACACTGTAATAACGCATTGAAGTGTAGGAGGAAAATATTTTTTGATTGATTCATTGGTTGGTCCTATGTCACAATTTTATTTTCATGGAAAAAAAACATGAGTGTTGCTTTCCGTCTCGCCACGCATCCGCAGCATCAGTGAACTTGTAAATAAATCATAATTTTTCAGGATTGATGGTTGATGAAGACCTGCCTGCGGTTTCACCTATATCAACTGTCATTGATGTTACACCCATCATTTCATTCACTGTGTATTGTAATATCCGGTTGTGGTGATCTATCATAGCATGCCCTAAATTCACCCTTCTCATTCACTCAGGCAGCTCCCGGCTTAGATCCCAGTATTTTTTTCTAGTTACGGTTTAGCATGGAGCACCACAATGCTCAATGATCCGCCTCATAGTGAGGCTTGTTTTTGTTTTGAGCTAGAATTAGAATGTGAAGAGTTGAGAATCACACCAGGGCCCGCTGTGATCGAGGGTTGAAGCCAGATTCTCTTGGTTGAGAGCCCAGCGCTCTACCACTGAGCTATCCCGTTATATCAGCCCAGAGACAAATCGACCGGCTTCTTCAAGCCAGGGGTGAAAAGTGTGGTGTTTGACTCATGTAGTTACATAGTAAATAGTAAATAGTTAAAGTAGTTGACAAAGTCTGTAATTTTGGAATGTTATCCTATGCAAAGCTGGGCCCAAAATTCTTGATAGCTAACCGGTTCATATCTAATTTCGTTCCTCGACCGATCAATTTGTTCTACGGCAACTTTTTCTCACGTGGACCATTTTGAAAATTCATGAAGCCTCATCTTAATAATGCTATCTGCATAAAATAAAACAACCTGACCTAACCTATCTGCCTGTATATGAGGCACCATTCTTTCATTGGTCTTGTAGCAGTTTTAACAAGATCTTCCGGCATTCTATGACATGTACAACAATTAGTCATTTTAAAATTAACTCCCAACTGTTAACACTAAAGATGGCACAGAATAATGAGAAGGCAAACTGACGGGTGGGAATCATGTTTTGTATTATCTTGTCGGACAGTACTTCACCTTAGCGGTTCCATCGAGGGCCTCAAGAGATACTGTTCTGGAGTGGATTCCTAAACTTCCATCTGTATCACCACTCGGTGTTTCTGCATCATTTTTTATCTCTGTGTGTGTTGGCATCTCCGTTTGCAATAGACCCTGCATACAAAGACCTTAAGCTGTGTATATGAGGACTAGTTTGTAACCCGAAAGGTGAGCTATGCCATGTGAAGAGAGCGGAAGAGGTGGGGAGGTAGAGAGCCACACCGACATTTGGAAGGGCTGAAAGAAAAGGAGAAATGAGGTCTGCCGCCAAGTCGGTGGCTGCTTTTACTGGTTGCAGTATCGGAAAATCGGGAAGACTAGCTGATATCAATCAAGAGAACATTCAATGAGATTGTCACTAGGAATCACAAAAGACTCAACAGCACCCGAGGGAGATAATGTAGTCAATTTAAATGTCGATTTAACTGGTCAGACTTTTTATAACAGCGCACAGCATATAGGAAAACAAAGTGTATTATAAGTTGGGGGGGGTTACCATACCCTGAAGTAATGGCTCTACCTACCATATTACAAGCCTGCCTACGGAGTTCATTCAGTTCAGACTCAAGGGCATCTTGCTGCAGTAACCTGGCACTGTGCCTTTTTGTAGTCTCCTCAAGTAGACAGACTAGTCCTAGTAGAGACTTCAAACCTGTTAATAGAAACACCAACTCAATACACCTCTCACTTATAGTGAGAGTTTCCAGTTTCCATGCATTTTGTTTATTGTTCTATTGGGGTACTTGACCGCATCCTATTTAACGGACTGACCAAGAAGTGGAATTATGTGAGGAGCTTGACTAGGATTTAAATTCAGGATTTTTCTATCTTGAGCTAAGCGCTCTACCCATTTGGCTATCCCACTATCCCTCTGGTTATGTTATAATTCAACGGAAACGTTTGACCATCTTATTCGGCAGACCTCCTAAGCCTGAGAAGCTGGAATCATGCAATCCGTTTATACTCGGAGTTGGAGCCCAGAATGGCAAAGGCTTGAACCCAGGATCTATATTTGTGCTTTATGTAAACACATGGCGCTATTACAATTCTATACAAACCTCCTTTAGCAGTTAGTGGTGCAGAGCTATCTACCGGCTCGTATTTAAACTGTTTTGCAAAGTCTAGGAATTGTCTCTCCTGCTCTTCAAAGAGTCGCATCTTCTTCTCCATGCCCGTCATATCTAAAATATATAGCTGTGTGTGAAAGACCACGCTAAACATATCAAGAAGTCACGAGGTACCGTAGTTATCTAACAGTAGTAAACCATAGCCGCTGCATGCCATGTCAACCTACTCGGGTAATGACGATGCAAGGTGGATTACATATGGACATAACCTGGCTCAGAGGCATAAGATTGGTATAATATATATTGGTATATTGTCCTGAACCTTGATGTCAAAAATCAAGATCCGCGGCAAAGCCAGGGTAGACAAAGTGGACATGTTTTAACTAGTAGACCACGTAGTCGGTGGACTGAAATTGTGACCTCTCCCAATTGGTTACTGACTATAGGTTCAGTTCACTATTGGATTGTGAATTTGGTAGTGTACTTAGCCAAAAATAACAAAACAGGCTGATGAGTTACTGATCAATAAGTAATCCCCATGGGCACCAATTCACCTCGATCTAATACAGCGTGATACATGACTGCCCATCAACAGAAGATTATGCCAGCTCTATGCCCTATAATAAACAAATGGGTCTCCTGAAGGCTGAAACACTGAAGCTAACAAACACCAAGTCTTTCC
>Ga0224511_10003045_pt1 | contig 11800 bp, 10 predicted proteins | sample SF_May12_sed_USG_2_FD_169988 | JGI IMG/M metagenome (GOLD analysis project Ga0224511, IMG submission 169988) | Sediment microbial communities from San Francisco Bay, California, United States - SF_May12_sed_USGS_8_1 | ecosystem: Environmental > Aquatic > Marine > Sediment | place: USA... | reverse complement strand
TAAATGAATTGCCCAACCTATACAGTTTTATAATATATTTTTTTTTAATTTTAACTTTCAGACTGCGAAAAATCCAGGCATTAACTACCTTCAACAGTACCATTACAAACGTGGTTTAAAATATTACATGTCAAAAGCTTCAGCAAGTAAGACACTATCCAAAATTTTGGTTAAAGACACAAGTGTTAATGTGCGACAATTATTAAATAAAAAAAAACTAACACTCTCCAAGAAACCAAGCGTTGCAGCCATAACAGAGGTCAACATGGGCAACATTGTCAAGGAATTTAAAGAAGCAACACCACTTCTCCACGATATGCTTGTGGCTTCTATGACAGCTTGCAATAAGAATGGAGACAGAAGGTAATTATTTGTGGTTTTGTTAATTAAATAAATAAAATGATGATGTTTATTTAACTATGCTATATTATATATTTTTTTAATTCTAATGTAGTAAAAGTTGAATTTGTATGCACAAAATAATTACAAAAAGTCATAATAATTTGTTTAATAGCCATAAACATTTACATTACAAACATTATAAAAATGTTACATTAAAATATTGAATTTTTGTATAAAATCATTAATATTTCAGTATAAAATAACTATGTACCCTGTAGTACACTTTTACTGATGTAATAAAAATTACATTATACAATGTAACAGCATATTTATCAATAAGTAATATTATTTTTTAAAACAAATTTATGTTTTTAAAGATTTTTTTTAATTTAAAAAAAAATGAAACTTTATTACAGTTTGACACAAAAAGCAAAAACCAAACTCGGATTTTTATACTCCGTGGTTGCCAGTCAGGCAAGTCCAAGAACTGCCACTTTGTTCCAAAAAATGAATGCAGTTCAGATGTGGAGATCTGGATGTAAAAGAACGGTAAACATTTTCATTGTTGTTTCCTGTAATTCCAACAATATTTCGGGGGAGCATATAGTCGCCGCCTTGTCCGTCCGTCCGTCAGTCATTCCGTCCGTTAGTCAGTCCGTCCGTCAGTCCGGGCACTTGTTGCGGTATGCCTTTTTGACGCATAAAGGGTGTGCAGTTTATGCGTTGCATTTCAACGCATGAATGGATTTGAAGCTGTTTATGCGGCAGGCGCGTTATGCGGCGTCACAGAGCATTACCCGGTTCAGATTGTCTCTTGTTTTAGATTATAAATAGGGAATATGTTGTTATTTTTTAATTATAATTTAAAAATAATTAAAACGGGTTTTGTTTAAATAAGTATATTCTTAAATAGCTTTTCGTGATTATGGTAACACTATTTTTTGTTAATTTAGTTATTCCAAGATTTCAACAAGATAGGAGTGTGTGTTGGGGAAAAAGGGCTTATGACAACCCTCGATTCCATTAAGGACACCTTTGACGAGGAACTACGCAGCTGGAAGAGTGATTTAGAGGTTTGTATCATTATATTTTTAAAAATATTATCAAAATTTTATTTCCCTATATGCACTATGTTTAACATTTAAATTAATGACAGGAGTTCCTGTTAACATCCGAGGACGTGAACATCGTGGGCAGTCCCAACGCATCCAGCACACCAAGACCAGATGATCGTACTAGTGATCTTGATGAGACGATCACATATGGTTCGTCTGAATGCCCACCAGGTGATTATACTAAACGTGAAAAGTGTGGGCCCTTTTGTGTACATTGTTTTAAATATTATATACTTTTTAAATTTGTCTGTGTAATGTACATTATTCATATATTTTACTCTATTTAGATAATGTGTATATGCTTACTACTACTACTACTACTACTACTACTACTACTACTACTACTACTACTACTACTACTACTACTACTACTACTACTACTACTACTTCTACTACTACTATATAAGACGCTGTTTCAGGATGGACAAATAGTTGCTCTTATGCAGATTAATTTATGAAATATATTGCATATTAGGGCCGTATAGTTCTGCATAACAATATAATTATGCATAAACTTGTTTAATGTTTTAATAAAATGTATTTATAGACGTGCTATTTTCACAACAGACGTTATGTAGTTAAAAGTTCGATTTGTTTTATTTATTTTAGAGCGTGTATGTTTCAATGTATTATTAACACACATGATGAAAATAACAATAAATGTAACCATTTATCTCAATGCGTTAACGCGTTAATGCGTTGACGACAATCACGGGTATTTATGCTCTACGTCGCCATTATGGTAACCGTATAGTGATGTATTTGAAAAAGAAAAAGCAAAATCAAATGATGATTTAGTGTTATGTATTTTGTTGAAGGATACACCATATGCTGGGACAACGTGGGAAAGTTGGTGAGGGCCAGGCACCATACCAGGAATGTTGGCAACCGATACCAAACATGGGCCCTGGCCTATGCTGCCAAAAATAGGATCCCTACGACTCACATGAAAAGTCCAAAAACTGTGCCAGCTACCCAAATTCCTGTCCAAAACTACATGCTGGCCAATTCAGAACACCAAATGATAAAAGAAAGGTAACATTAATTAATTTAAGCAATATGAATGGATTTGATTGTTCTGCATATTGATTATGATTATAATAACGTTTTAGCTTAGCTGTGGACAAAGATTATCACAATTTTACAATGAATTATATAAAATAAGTTCAATGAACATCTTTAACAACTACTGTTAATCAGACAAAACTTAACAGAAATGGTACCTGGCTGGTTTCCTAACAAAGTTGTTATTAGGGAACGTGGTCCAAAAATAGGTTGTTAAAATGCAATTATTTTTAGTCTCAATCTACAAGGCCCAGTGGTCCTCTGTAAATGGCCCCAACGTGAACCTTCACCTTTTCCTCAGTTGAGCGACCTAAGGCCCTTTTGACCCTGTTGTTGTTACAATTTAATAATTAAAAAATATTTAAAATAGGATGGAAAACATGGTGGCCAGGATTTTAACAAAACATTTGAGAAGTGCTCAACAAGCCGAAATACCGGAACACATCTGGCACCCCTATTGGGACATGTCCAAAAAGAAAAGTGAAATGGTATAAATTTAACAATTTAAAAAATATGTATTATTGTACAATATGTTAACTCTTTTATAAATTTGTTAAACTATATAATGTCGGAAAATATTTTGTTAATGCATATTATAATTTAAATATTGTAATATAAAGCTAAATAAAAATTAAGATTATTATTTAATGGAAAATAATATATAAACTACATTACGATTTCAGTTCAACATCGGTGTAATGGATGAGAATCCTTCGTCCATTCCCGGTGTGGTTAACATCTTAACCGAACTTCACAAATATGTGCCATGTGCAGATGGAGATAGAGTCCATACGATAATTACCTGGGGTGATGGTCTGTCGTGTGAAAGGCATGTTGATGCGCAGAATGCCAGGGCGAATGGGTCAACACAGAAGGACCGGTTGGAAGGACTGGAGCCATCACCCCAGGAATTTCACAAACGCATGATACTCATGCAGGTACTCCTACATTTATGTATTTAATATTATAATATAAATAATTTTTATGTTTAAACAATAACACTTTTTACTAATTGAATATAGTAAACTCCGCATATAACGGCTCCACTTATAAGAAAGTATCGGTTATAATGAAGTGATTTTCATTTCCCGATCTCTACCCTTCTTTATTCTATGTTAAAAATATGGATATAGCGGACCCGGTTATAAGTAACTATCGCTTAGAACGAACTCATTTTCCGGTTCCAATGCTCATAAATCAGTGCAAATTCGTCTGCTAGTCTGAACCCAATTTTTGTAAAGTTCGCACCTCGCCGCTTCATTACCCGATTATTAATGATTACCACGTCATTGTTGTTACAAACCGTCTAAAGATCGTATTACTAGATAATTGGCGTGTTATTGGCGAGTCATTGTTAAATGTTTTAAAGAGGAACTTTTTTCAAACAGGCAAATAAAAAAATGTAAATAGAGTGTTCTTTAACATCATGACTAGTACGCGCCACTAGAGAAGTGATCACCATTATACGTATTCTTCTTTATACCCATAATTACCATTATATTGTCACAACAATATTGACAAATGAAGGCGAATACAGATCAACAAAATACAATTCAAAACACGTTAGCCACCGTATTTAAGCGAGAATATGATTGTTGTCGTTTAGTGTCCAACTTGAAAGCAAAATGTAAAGAAAATGAAAAGCGTTAAGTCTTCAAACGAATATTTGCAATGGACGGTTCCGCCACTGTCAAACATAACAATATATAACAGTACATGTTAAATTTTAATCCAATAGATTACGATTATATTGTCAGGTGACAATCTGAACTAAAAACACAAAGGAAAAACCCGGTAACAAGATGGAAGCAAAATTACCGGTTTGGGCGGAGTTTAAAATTTTGCGGAACGGTGCATTCATCAACTTGCACTAATTTTGGATATCCCAATGTTCGGAAACAAAATTCCTTATAAATGTTAGTTCGTTATATATAACCTTCGCTTACAAGGAACTATTTCTCTATACGATTAAAACTAACTCCTGATTTTAGGAACTATTTATCATGGTACCGATGAGTTCGTTATAAGCGGAGTTTACTGTACTAATATTTTATGTTTTTATTTTGCAAATAATGGGTTTGATAATGCTATTTTAAATAAAATATTAATTAAAATATAATTTAAAAAAATAATAATTTTATGTATTGTTTAAAGGACACGATGGACACTCTATTTGAGGGGCGGTCCGCGACAGACAAAGGAACACTTTTTCACCTTAAAGTGTTCCTTAATCACAGGTCGGTGACGAAGCACGTATCGGAAAGCTTTAACCACACATCTGATTTTTTAAAATTTGTCACAGAGAGCTATGTAGTGGCAATGGGAATGAGACACCTTGGTTTGGAAGACTTGGATGATGAGGTTGATATATCAACCGATGACATTTTGAAGGCGTCCCACGACATCGTGTCAGAGGTGTGCTAATAATATTACACTTGTATCATAATCATTGTATATGTGTGCTTAAATGAAAATTGTGTACATGCTACAACACCATAACTTATTAATTTCAATAAATTAAAAAATCCCAATTTAAATCCCAAAAAAATAATTTTGTATAATTTGTGTTTCAATGTTAATAGTGTAAATACCGCTTATAACGAACTCTTCTTTAAGTATCTTAGTTAAGAAACGATCGGCAAGCCGAGGAAAACATGTTTAATACATTACTATTTATACAAAATAACATTTATAAAAATCGTTTGCGTACGTGTACTGAGTACACCCTAAATTGTTAATGAATTAAGAATACATGATTATATCTTAGGTTTGGTCCCCAATCGAATTCGCGGAGGGAGGCGATGATCCTGCTGAAAAACGTTGTTTTTGCGGACAAGGTAAAATAAGTTTATAATAATTATTTAAAAAAATAAATAAAAAATAAACATAAATTTAAAATTAATTTTTAATTTAATGTTTATTTTTTATTTTAAGTATAGTTAGTATAACATTGATTTATTTGAATATAATATATATAAAGTATAATAAATTTGTTAGAAAAATTAATTATAGGAAAAATATTTTATTTAAATAGACATTATGGATGATGATGATGATCAGCCCATGATACAGTGCAGTGGCGAAGATTGCCTGAACGGTGAATGGTTTCATCTGGAGTGTGTTGCACTGGACCCCGACTCGGAACTGCCTGAAGTTTTCTTTTGCAGTGACGCGTGCCGAGTCGGTGGTTCAGTGTACTGCTTTTGCAAGAAAAAAAGAGGCGATGAAGCTATGGTAATATCAACGTTAATTAATGTAAATGATTTCCCTAAAGCTCATATAAAATTAAAAACAAATATCATTACATAACGACATTAACAAATTCATGGGTTGATGTTCCGATAGGTATTGTTTAAAGCACGAGTGCCTTATGCCGAGTGCATTGATAACTACTACTAGTACTACTACTACTACTACTACTACTTCTTCTTCTTCTTCTTCATATCATTATTATTATTATTATTATTATTATTATTATTATTATTATTATTATTATTATTATTATTATTATTATAATTATTATTATTATTATTATTATTATTATTATTACTACTACTAATTTTATATGTTTCTTCACTTAGCGTCCTTTTACCAAGTTGTGCCATAATTTAAACAAATGACAAATTAATTTCATTACTATGTTATTTAGAATTAATAACCTAATGTGACTACAGTGGCAAAAAAAGGCATGATATAAATGTTGATACATCATGTTAGTCATATTTTTCTGGTCCTCAGGGATCATGGAGTGTACATGTTTGTTGTTTACATTTCAAAATGGAGTTCCGCTCATGCGCTAGGGGACGTTAGTGGTGTGGCATCATTCATTACTATTGATGCACGGTTTCAATAAAACCGAGGCTGCTGTTTTCTCGTGCAAGCTATGCTTCCTGAGGGCTTTCCCTTTCAGTTTGATAATTTGGAGAATGTCATTTATCACTTATCGTATTTAAAACAGGTTGAGTGCTGCCATACCATGTGCTCAAATGGGCTATGGTTCCACGCCAGTTGCGTAGGCCTTACAGAGGAATCGCTTCCAGGAGAAGGTTAAAAATATTCATATATACCCTTATGAAAAACTCTAATGAGCAATTTTTATATTGGCGATATATTTTGTAATAAATTTCTGTGTGAAATTAAATTGATAGAACATTGATTTGAAAGCATTCAAATGCATTTTATTAATTAAAAAACATACACCTAACATTTTAGGTGAAATACTTTTTAAAGAGCATTACCCTACTTCTTAATTCAAAAGTATTTTATTTAACTATTGTGTGCATAATAAATCCCACAATTAGAAAAACGATCATTTTTAACATAATGTAATGAAACTTTAACAACGATTATTTAACTAAATTACAAAAAAACTGTATCATGTAATTTTACCGTAGTAATGTTTTCTTAAGTTTATTTCAAATTTTTAATATATAATACAATTATATAAAATAGAAAATCCAATAGTAAATTAATAATAAACGTAAGTGAAATTATTTAGATCGTGATTTATTTTTTTCGTATAAAAATAATAAACAACAATTACTAAATACTTTTACAAATTCTACTTCTATACTACAGGACCAATAATTATTTCAATTGTAGAAGAAGCCTGGTACTGCTGTACAAAATGCAAAGGGGCAGACAAGAAAAAACAGCAAAAGAAAGCGGCAAAGGACGTCAAGTTTGCTTACACAAAACAAATCATATGGGAAGGTCTGTCGGATATGTGCCGAAGAGATGCCGTCAGACACAACGACGGGCCAATGATGGTTCTTTATTGGAAGGCCGACCTCCCAAAGTTTGTCTTAAACAACCATCCCAAATACTTCATATTGGGACACCGACTCATAACTGGTGAGTACATTTAAAACAGAAACATTTTATAAAATGTGTTTATCGTGAATGTGTCGATTACAGTTATTGTATTGAGGTGTTTTACAGTTATTTGTGGGCTACTTAAAGTTAACTTTGAACAACATGAATAATGATATGTGGCGATTAATCATTGTTTTAGATAAAATTTACACATTGTTAGTTAAAACATGTATGTACAAATTAACAATCATAAATCTATACATAGTATGTAAATGTTATTGCTATTTTTAATTTTAACTTGTTTGCATCAATGATATTACGAAGATAAAAGTGTATTTATATATATATAATTTTTTTAATAATAAATTATATACTAAAAATTAAACAAATCTATACAAATATTTTTTATATAATTTTATTTCATTCATTGACTTAAAAAATATGAGAAAATCATCTTTTAATGTTATTATAATGCATAAACCAAATATTTATTTTAAGCTGTCAATGGCTGGCTACCCGAGCGTTTGCGCCACGACTTAATCTGGAATAGGACCATTAACATCCGAGGAGGTATCGACACAAATGATGAGGCTGACCTCGTAAATGAGTTCCTGAACCGGGAATTCAAAGGTAATTTGGTTTCTAACATATTGTTGAAATGATTTAATTATTCAATATTAATTTAACTAATTCACTATTTAATAATTAAATTATGAACATTAACATCAGTATAGTAATTTGGCGTTATTTAAAGGTAAAAAAATGGACAGACGCCATGGGACATTGTGTGAAATGATAATTAAAGACAATATAATTTCATATTTAAATATTTTTATATGTGGTTTTAAATTTATGTCTTAACACATTAATTATAGACTAATAATGTGCATTATTGCACAGATGTTATTCAAAGATTTTTTCGTAGTTTCATTGCATATAATTTTAAGTATGTAATTATTTGTTTATTTTTAGAAAATAAATAATTGATTTTAAATCTAAATTGATCATTTATTTAAATTTAAGACAGTATACGTGCAGTAGGGAGCAACACCACAGCATCGACCCTACAGAGACACGGAAAGATTGCTGGGGGCCTGGGCAAAGAGTTACAGGCCGTGTACTCTGACATTGTCGAATCAGATGGGGTTCACGTTGGGAAAAAAAGTGAATGTGTCAGGAATGAGGACATGAAGTATTTAATTAACTTGATTAAGAAAGAACGTCTTTGTGAAGAGGTAGGGAAGCGCTGCCACAAAGCATTTCCAAAATTGAAGACAACAACTATTTCAAAGGAGAAATTCAAAAACAGAATTTGGAAATTATCCCAGAGGTTGGAACGAGGAAGACGAGTTGTTCTTAACCAGTGATGGTATAATTTCAAAATTCTGTTCTTGAAACAATGAAATATATTTCTGAAATGTATAATGAAAAGTAACTGACATAATATCATGAGCATAAATATAATACATGTTAATATTTTGTCATGGTGCCCATAAACTTGACTTGTCCACATTGTTTACAACATTTTTTCTTTGAACATCTCCTCCATTTATATTTTACATAATAAATTATGCCTGTGTCTCCAATTTCATTATTTTGCACCAACACTCTGACGTTTATAGCTGTTTTACGCCTTAAATACTTATATTACATATATATGATTATGCTATTATGTCAGGGATTTTTCATTATACATTTCATCAATATATGATTTTGTTATTTCCGCTTCCCTACCTCCTCACAAAGACGTTTTTAATCAGGTTTTCAACGAAAATCCTGGTAATAAGATTGGCGAATGGCGGGCGGTCGGTCGGGCGAGCGGGTCGGTGTGTCGGGCGGGCGTTTCCTAAATGGCGTCAAACTGTGATTTCCGCTCAATAACTTTAGTTTGATTTGGCCTATTCACACCAAACTTACTGTATAGGTAGCTTAGGTAGGCAGGTTGGGATTGCTACCCAGGTGTCTGTGATCAAGGTCAAGGTCACTGTTACTAAAAATTGAAATTCAGTTTCACCCCAATAACTTTAGCTTGCTTTGGCATATTGACACTAAACTTGCTGTATGAATAGCTTATATCAAGAGGCAGCTTTGGATTGCTACCCAGATGTCTGTGATGAAGGTCAAGGTCACTGTTAATAAAATTATAAATGTTTAGAATAGAATAATTTTCTGCTCAATAACTTTAGTTTGTTTTGGCCTATTGACACCAAAATTGGTGCATGCAACTAAAATAATGGCATATTTTTTCTTCACTGCCATTTTTTATTTTTTTATTCCTGTCATATCAATACTTGGTTGAAGCGTTGAAAACCTGATTTCGTCGCATTGCGGCGTTTCATGTTTAATAAATATAATACATGTTAATATTCAACCTTTCTGGCTTGACACATGATAAATTATGCCTGTGTCTCCAATTTAATTATTTTCTTCAACGATATGAGGCCTAAAATAATTACTTTATTTAATGCTTTTTTAATCTCATAAACATTGGCTGACAACGATGTGAAGTGTTAACGCATTTTAAATTGACTTTCCAGATAATTTTTATGTTTGAATTTTTGACAACAATCAAATTGAAAATATCACTAAATAGTAAAGCGCAAAGACGTTACTCTCATTGACAAACAGTTCACGTAATTCAACTAAAGTTTTTTGGCAAATACTAAATCTTTATACGTATTACATATTTTGTGCACATGTCAATAAAATCTCATGACAATGGTGAATAGTTTTAAGGCATTGTAAGTGAACCTTTTCTCGATATACGTGATGCTTTTTTATTTAAAAGAATGTAATAGATTAAATTTAGTTATTGAAGAAACTGTATTTGAAAAAAAAACTGTTGATTTTATTACCAATTGATTTAATTTTAATACTATGTACATACTTTAGTAAAATGTCACATCATTTGATGCCAGAAAAACGATTACATAATTTAAGGTTCATACTTTTTGTAAATATTATTTATTTTAATAATTTAAAATATTCATTGTGAATCGTTATCATTATTGATATATGATAGAGAATACTTACATTAATTTGGAAATTATGAAATAATTGTATTTTTTGTATCAGTTGAATATAAGTGTACATATAACAAATCTGATGATAGATATGTAGTTGTATATTAGGGCAATTGTTTTCTTATAATGAAATGTTTTAATTATATAGATAATTATGGTGTTCCTTTCTGTGTTAATGAAATATTTTTTTTATTTTGTAAATATTATTTTAAATGTTTAATGTGAATTAAGTTTTATTTTTGTTTATGTTATTTGTTTAAAAAGTTTTGATTTAAAATTTATGATGGTTAAAGGTTAAACATGATGATTGATTGTTAACATAAATGGTAAATCACACCATGAGTTGTTAAGTTTCAAACTTGATATATTAACAAAAATAAAAATTTCATTCAATAAATAATATAATTTTAAAAATTAATTTTAAAACATCATTCGTATTCATATTGTGTTTTAAATACAGAAATATTTCTTATATAGCACACTCTATTTTTGTTTTAGACATTAAACAATTGTTTAAAAAATTACATAGTTTACATATACACATTGTATTATTTTGTAATGAACTTATAACTATATTAAAATTTGCTCAAACACATAAATTTAAACAGTTTACATTAGGAAAGGCATTTACTTACAATATAACATTTTGCTATGTAAAGGGAAATAACTGCAAAATAAATTAGTACGTTGTTTTACAGTTTTCTAATGTTAATCTAATTTAATAATATTAATATGATTTATTAGTAAACACTGTTTGGAGTTATTATCTTACATTACAAATATGAATGTGAAAATAAATTTTATAGACCTGAAGTTTAAATTTAAAATTAATAAGAAATGATTTCTGTATTAAATTTAATAAATTTGCGTGTTATATAAACATATTAAATGAATGTTTAATTGTTGTTATTATTCGACCTTCTCTCTCTCTCTCTCTCTCTCTCTCTCTCTCTCTCTCTCTCTCTCTCTCTCTCTGAAATAAAATTTGAATGGCTTTACTTTAAATGGTTATGATTACGCCAATTCATAATAATTCCATACACAACTAGCGGCAGAGTTTGAAATTGGACTATTACTTGTTATTTTAAGGTTAAATGTTTCATATTATGACGACAAGTGTTATATTTGAATGAAATGTTATAATACTTTCACAAAAGTTTATTGGATGTTGACAATTGTGTTTTATTGTATAGATACGATTTGTAAATTGAATTTTAAAAACAACACAGCTGTGTGCGCAGGCCTGTAACCAGAACTCAGCAGCCAGGGGTCGATGATTTTTCTTGGGGGTGCTATTACATACGTGTAGTCACTATTGTATAGGTACTACATACACGCATTGCCATCTTCTGATTAAGGAGCTCGATTGTAAGGGTAACACATCAATATAAGGGTCCCCATCCCACAAAGCGTATTGCTGGTGACACATAATAATAATAA
>Ga0224511_10003044_pt1 | contig 11800 bp, 7 predicted proteins | sample SF_May12_sed_USG_2_FD_169988 | JGI IMG/M metagenome (GOLD analysis project Ga0224511, IMG submission 169988) | Sediment microbial communities from San Francisco Bay, California, United States - SF_May12_sed_USGS_8_1 | ecosystem: Environmental > Aquatic > Marine > Sediment | place: USA... | reverse complement strand
GACCAATTTATGGTGCTACTTCACATTGCGCATGCGCGACCATCCTTGACACATTTCAATAAGACATGCTAATATATATTCAATACTAAGTAGTATTAATATATACCCACTACTTAATACCGTCTTGAAAATGCAGCAAGGCGGTGACGAGACAAGCCTCGTCTACGCCTATGCTTCACTACTCACTCAGGATTGATTGGCCCATTCTGTCCAACAGGAGTGGATAAGTGAACATTTTTGCTTCGCAAGTCATCCGCTTATCGGCGTAGGCATTGGACAGTTCCACAACTGTCAACCATAATACTATACATAATAGCTAAGTACATGGTCAACTTTAATCCAAAAGATTAGGAATATATTGTCAGGTGACAATCTGACCTAGTATATACAAAAGAATGTGTACTTCCTGTTTGTGATAAACCTTATCACATGAACAATGGATTTTAGCAAATGAGGGCGGAGATTAAAAATGTGTGGAGTTGTGCATTGTATTCAAATATGTTTTATTCTGCATCGTCAGTTACTGTTACACGTTCGGTTTAGGTTCTTACTTCTGCTAAACATCTAATTTAAACCGTCAGTGGCGAGACTGCTACAGCCGGGTCCTTGATTATCCCAATTGTTGACGCGTGTCTGTCCACAGGGTATAGATCTATAGCGGCACATCGTCGTACCCAAGCTCTGTGGGGCTGAGGACCGTAAGGTGTTCAGTCAAGGTGCGCGTGAGAAGTAATAACTAGTGTTTTTGTTCTCTCAGGCGTGACTAAATTTCAATCATACGTTGTGTGTTTCATTGAAAATAGATCTGTTCGATAATAAGCAAAAAAGAGTCGTCAAGATTTGGATATAGTGTATATAGACTTACTCGTTCACATTTTAAACCATATAGAGAAAATCACACTAAAACCTGAGAGCGGTATAAAACTAGCGTATTGTTTATACCGGAGCCGAAAAAATGTTTTATTTCAATACTTTTGCTCCTATTATAATTAATGAACAGGAACATTTAAAATGTGTTACATACAAATATAATTGTAATAGTCAGCAATTCAAAAAAGACACTAACTGAACTGAGACAAGTTTTTTTCTGGAATGTGTGTCCCCTTGTATGTTAACAATAAACACAAATGATCTATCAAATTACCGAAAAGTAGAAAAACGATGCTTTTAATTTGAAATTATTTAAACTTATGTTACACTCGCAAATATATATATATATATTAGATTAAAAGCACTGTATGTACCAATTCAATAGACGGATAATGCGTTGGCGGACGATGGCCAATGGCTGATCCAGAAATCGATCTTGGAGGGCGAGGGCAGGGACATAAGTTTTTCCAGGGGAGAGGGGGTAAAGTTGCACACTTGTCGCATCAAAGCAACCAAAAGTGTAACGTTATTTATTAAAGTGTTTTATAAAGTAAATGGCGGCGGTCGTTAGGGAAACCTCGCGCCTGATGCGCCGCCCCACAGTTATTCGCTCGTGTTAACTCCGCTATATTGGCTATATTTGGTTCAGCAAGGGAAAGTCATATTGGGGTCATTAGGTTTACTTGTACACAAAACATGTTTAGCTCTTTGTTTTAAGTTTGCATATGTCAACAACTTGTTTAAAATATGTCTATTGGATTGACAATACGTTTACATTGCATCACATTGCATCACATGTCTGTCTCACTGCATTATACAAATACTTCACATTTGACGCATGCTTTATGATTTTCCAAAGTGTCCAATAATGGTTATATGTTGCATATAACGCAAAATCATATACAACATACATCCCTCCATGAAAAGCAAAGTATGTCACATTATATCATTTTATGCTTAGGAGTTTGATTAGAATACTAGTCTATACAAATAATTGTACTTTTTTCTTTGCAGGGCCTTTAGATGAAACTAAATCGACAATTACCGTCTGTGCAGATTACAACTTCTTATACGAGTCGGGTCATTGTATTGTAAGCAAAACTATCCCGTTTCGGAAATGTGGTGATGCGATGTATATTTTCTTTCTAGATTATCTCGAGTATTGTGGAGCATATTGCGTAGGTAAGAATTTATATACCCATGTATCTTCAACGTGCAAATACATTTAGTTTCATTATTGGTAAAGTGAACGTAACAAATACTAACTAATTTTGAATTTGTTTTTTATTTTGAAACCGTTTTTTGTCTAATTAATCGTTATTTTTACAGAGAGTTTATCTGGAGACAATTCAGGTAATACACACGCCAAGTTTGTTCGATCAAACCTTTTTTATAGTTATGCAATGAATGAACATGATTAAATTCAGAGTATTTTACTTTGAAAAACATTGTGCATGTCGAATTTTAATCGTGGTTTGTTTGAATGTAGTGAACGTTCCCGCAGCACCTGATATCTACCTGAAACCGAATGTATGGGTAAAAGTTGATCACAGCCAAGGACAAAATAAGTACTTTTGCAAGTTTACAGCGCCTAACCTCGACCTACAATATCAAGTGCAATGGACATACACTTCAAAGCTTGTTCGTGACCGATTGCTTCACGCAACCAGCTTCATTACGTACCAAAGTGACGATCAATTTGAAAACGCTTTTGTATTAACAGAAGGGCATTTGTCAGCAGGCGGCGCTACAAGACTTGGTTTTACAGTATGTATATTATTTCTTTATTTTATTTATTTATTTAATGAAGTACACGTGTCACTGCATTACTTATATTTGTTTTTGCCGTACAGTAGACTACAGTCAGTGGTTCAATACATGTATATAATATTTACACCTCTATTTCCAATGCATCGATATCCTTTACTTGACGAACATGAGTTCAATCGATGAATAACGTTAGCCTTATTAATTTACCGCGTGATTTCGGGATATTCAAATAGCATTTTCTATAGACCGACTGAAAATTAAATAGCCCCAAATTTGTTTTAATTCATACAATTCATATAAGAAATACATTTAATAGCTTTAATTTAAATTTTGATTGTGTTTGTTACAAACAAATAACTCCACAATCAGTATTTATGTTAATTTGTTTGTTTGTTTGTTTAGAATTTTACTCTAAAATTTAAATCGACTGGTCGGGCTATTTTGTATACTTTTCTAATCGACCAACCGGCCGTTTACTCGACTCGGGCTTCGGGCTGATAAACTAATTCGCAGACTGATCGAACCTAAACCTCTTATTCACTGTCTTTAAGTGAAATTTACTATACGTCTAATTGCAGCCCAAGAGAATTCTACATGTATCATTCCTTGCGGCAACTATTTCCGCTAATATTCAGTAAACGTATGATGGTTTTGCAACCCATGATTTTGCCTAATAATTAAATACTGTACATGTCATAGCAAGCAACGACAAAGGTCTTTTTATATAGAAATTAATATTTTCAATATATACATGAAACACTTACATGAAGAATCAATTCACCATTGAAAACTAAACAGCTTGCCTCTTATTACAGCTATGTTACATTGTGTGGGCTAGCATGCTAAAGATGGCGACTAAAGAGCCAATAATACATAAAAAGCTTAGATAGTGTTACACACAGAGGATAATATAATCAAACATTGCTAGCCACATCATGTCCGCTCAATATCTTGAAAAGTTTATGAGTGACAGTCATGGTACTTAGGAGGAAGATTGGTCATGGTCAGTAGATGACCCCTATATATTTTGAGGTCACTTGGTCAAAGGTCAAGGTCACAGTAGTATTTAATGCAAAAACCATGTCCGCTCAATATCTTGAAAAATTTATGAGTGACAGTCATTCTACATGGTAGAAAAATCGGTTATGGTCATTACATGACCCCTAGAAATGTTGAGGTCACTAGGTCAAAGGTCAAGGTCACAGTAGCATTTAATGCAAAAACCGTGACCGCTCAATATCTTGAAAAGATTATGAGCGACAGTCATTCTACTTAGTAGGAAGATTGGTATTTGTCAGTAGATGGCCCCTATAAATTCTGAGGTCACTAGGTTAAGGGTCAAGGTCACAGTAGCGTTTAATGCAAAAACCCGTGTCCGCTCAATATCTTAGTTTATGAGTGACATTCATTGTAATTGGTAGGAAGACTGCTCACGGTCAGTAGTTGACCCCTACAAATTTTGAGGTCAGTCGGTCAAAGGTCAAGGTCACAGTAGCATTTTATGTACAAACCATGTCTCCACAATATCTTGAAACGTTTTTGAGTGACAGTCATGGTACTTGATAGGAAGGTTTGTCATGGTCACTGGTCAGCAGATGACTGCTATTCCTTGTCTCTCAATAACTAGACACCTATTTTACTTAGATAAGACCACCATAATTGTTAACATGGTGGGTCATCCACCATAGATGACCTGTATTGAATTTTGGGTAACTAGGACAGAAGTCAGGTCATTTAGACCTTGAACATAAAATCTTTCTTTGCTTAATAATTTGAAAGCTATTTAGCATTAGACATTATAATTGGTTTCTTGGTTGGCCACGGTCCATAGATGATACATATGGATTTTGAGGTCAATAGGTCTAAGGTGGAAGTCACTTTGACTTTCAGTCTTTCGGCAAAGTCTTGCAGTAGTTGAACATATGAATGCAGAGGTTACACTCAAGTAAAGTTTTCAACACTAATTTATCGACGGCTCATCCTTTAGTCGTATAATGCTCCGACATGCGGAACTCTAGTTAAGCATGTCACCGGAACCAGACACACTTTTTAAAAAGTATTTTCCCGTTTTAAAGGGGGCACAACCGTCCAAAAACAAAGAAGTTTTTAAAATGGTTTGTGTCGCACGGTGACGTCAGTCTATTTCTAGCGGAAGTAAACATGATGCAGCTTTTTGACAGATTCTTAAGAAGTTGCTCCGTGTTTTAAGAAAAAATTACGGTGCTATGTTAATTATAATGTGATAACAAGTCTTACCCAAGTGGAGATGCATGCTTTGAACATAGCTAAAACTTAAAAAACAGAAATTTTAGCGTCAACATAGCAAAAGTAAATGGATTTTTACTCATTTTGTAAATCGATGATCATGTCTTGTGGTTTGAAGTTGTAGTTTAACCATATCTGCAAAAGTCGAAACTAATATTGTTTGTCCTAGCATGGTTGTATTCGTAAACATGAGTTTTTAAATCATGACTATGCGCACAACTATCACTGACCATTATATGCAATTTTTAATGATGGACTTGAAATTTGCTTATGATGAAAGGTAAGTTTTGTTTACTTTGAACACTTTAGGGAGACATTCGGAAACGCGTACATGTATATAGTTTGTTTACACACAGCTGTGCTTTATTGACTATTTAAGTATCGTTTAATTTCTTCTTTGTTCATATTAAAACAAAATAATGAACGTTTTAGAATGAAGACATGTTTACAATATGACAAAAACTGTTACGAAACATTAAACTATATTCTTAGGCGTAATATCTTTTTTTCGATTTGCGTGAATTTGCGAAACAACATGGTAAAAAGGCTTGAATTGACATTTTGAAAATATTCAAACAAAATATGTTTAAATATTTTTTCACAACAATATGTGATAAAATAAGGTGTAAATATAAGTAATACATTTCGTTTTTAATACGAGTAAGTTCACCACACACTTTAACCAGCCATAATGACGTTCATCACTCGATGAACTTATCAAACCCTCACTTTTTTTACGACGCCCTTTCTAGATTACATTATAACAGTGTACAAAATGTATAACAGCACAAAATGTAATTCTAAACAAAATGTTGTATAAGAAAAAACTGTAAAAATTGAATATTAATTTTATAGAGCTAAATTGTAGTCTTTTAAACAGATTATGTGTTCAGTCAAGGCCCGAGTGAACGACATTGGGGAGGAATGTGCGCCAATGTTTAGTGATCCGCAATTTTTTGGAATAGACGTAAGTAATACATTAATGAATTAATAGATAAATATATTATAAATATGTTTTTTTTAAATATACTTTCGTTTAATTATGAAAAACTAACAGAAATATAAAACCGTACACATGCAACAATCTGTTTTCATTCAATGACCACAAACTTATACACTGGTTTATTTGATTGTTTGGTTCGATCTTTGTTCACAAATATAATCTTGAAAAAGCAGAATGAAGTTAGTTCCCTACCGGTGTTCACACAAGAGGGGACTATAGGTTTACCCTCCGCCCGTCCGTTCGTCAGTCAGTCAGTCAGTCAGTCAGTCAGTCCGTCAGTCTGTCAGTCTGTCCGCTTAAAATCTGGATCCTTTGATAACTTAAAAACTATTATAGATAGGCGCATAAAACTGGTACGTGAATATGTAGCAATATGTACAATATGCTCGCACAACACTAAGGTCGCTACCTTGAAGGTCAATGTCACAGCATGACCTTGAAGCAAAATTGTGTCCGGCCCATAACTTCGTTATTTAAAGTCGGATTTTAAAACTACTTCACAGAAATGATCACCATATTAAGACGACATGCGCGAGCAAGATTTGGGTCGCTACATTGAAGGTCAAGGTCACAGCGTGACCTTGCAACAAAATTGTGTCTGCCCCATAACTTCGTAATTTAAAGTTTGATTTTACAACTATTTCACAGGAATGATCACCATATTGAGACGACGTGTTGCAAACAACATTTGGGTCGAAACCTTGAAGGTCAAGGTCACAGCATGACCTTGCAGCAAAATCGTGTCCGGCCCATAACTTTGTTATTTGAAGTCGGATTTTAAAACTTATTTCACATAAATGATCACCATATTCGGATGACATGTCGCGCGTAACACTTGGGTCGCTACCTTGAAAGCCAAGGTTACAACATGACCTTGTAGCAAAAACGTGTCCAGCCCTTAACTTCGTTATTTGAAGTCCAATTTTAAAACTATTTCACACAAATGATCACCATATTGAGACGCCGTGTCGCAAGCAACATTTGGGTCGTTACGTTGAAGGTCAAGGTCACAGCATGACCTTGCAGCAAAAACGTGTCTGGTCCATAACTTTGTTATTTGAAGTCGGATTTTACAACAATTTGACTGAAATTGTCACTATATTGAGATGATGTGTCACTACCTTGCCCATTGTCTGGCTCTGTGCTACAATACTGCATCATACTATGAAGTGTTACTTAAATAGCCAGTTTCAGTGGTCTGCAAGAAGAAGGAATGTGTCCATGTTGTACACGTTATTATGGTTTTCTATTTGAAAGTTGAATTAATTATAAATGGCAATAAACAGGAGCTTATGATAATTAAAGACATTTTTGAGGGACCGGTAGGGGACTACTGTATTGCCCGCAATACCATCAAATGCTTGTTATGTATGCTATGATTGTAGTGATATTATGTTTGTATGTGAAGTATTGAGGAATGTTTAAAACGAAATTTGACATGTGAATTACAAATGTCGCTTTAGATGGTAGAAATGTGTCTTTTACACCCTAACATAATCATAAACATCTGTAACGCTGTGCTTCTTTATAATTTAGTTAGAATTTTAAACGTTGTAGATATTACCAAGAGGTGATATTGATTTGAAAGATTTGGAATCGATCGATATAGCACTGACCCTCAATGTCCCATTTGCGTGCGCTAAAAGAGCTGATTCTGACGAAGTACCTGATTGTCCTTTAAGCGTGAAAATGTACATTGACACGGCAGACGATTGCAGACTTTCAACAGTGAAATATGTTGCTAATCGTGGGGAGTTATTTTGCGGTGTTGACTTTCATAACAGCGAGTTTGAAGGAGACGGAGACATAAAATATATCACCAAGAACATTTCAATATATGCATCAGCGGGAAACAGCATCCATTCGTTGCGCTTTGACAAAAACTTTGCTATTTACCTCCAACTACTACGCGCTTATCACTCCTTTATGCACTTCGACTTTTTGGAAACTATTAGGGTAAGTACATTAAGAAAATTATAGTATGTCAAATTGTAGTTTGTGATATGGAAGTAAAACTGTTTTAAATTGAAACCAAACATTATATTTCTGCGTACAAGCCAAGTGATTGATTTTTTATAACACGTTTTGCACGAAGGTATATTATCAATTGAAAATATGTTCGAAGGATAAATGTTGCAAACCACGTCGACAGGTCAAGTTTTAGGGCACCATAAAAAAGTTGTCCGTACAAAAACAAACACTTAAATTATTCCTTCCCTTTTTATGAATATTTTATATTGATTAAAATAATCTTTCCAAAAATGTTAAGTTATGCTTTGGTACCATCAATGACTTGCATAAGTTGTTTAAACCAGTTTTAAACCATAGCAAATCTCACACACGCACTTTCTGGAGACGAAATTGACAATTAAATGCATTTACTTTCGACAAACACCCAATACAAAATGACAGGAAAGTACATTAAAACAAGTGGAGAGAAAAAAGAGATTCGTAAGCAGATATGTTTTCAGTCGGTGATTTAATGCTTCATTTATCATAATTAGTGTTTTTTAATTTTTAGAATGATATCTAATTACTTTACATTGCGTAAGTCTAAAGTTAACTATTTGAGACTGACGGATAAACAGACATAAATACCAAACGTTTGTAGTCATAGTTTTTTGTTTGTGAATAAAGCTGTAAACAATACAAATCCATTACTTGTAAGTGTTTATAAAAGAAAACATGAGACGTCGCGAAGTTGGTTTTTAACACTATTAGTGCTGAAAGATGCATTTTTAGACCTCAATCCTTATGTTCCTATGACATTTTTAATGGAAGCTTGAATTAGGTTTAATTGGGAGTGCCTAATTTTGAATAATAAATGAACTAAATTACCTTTATTCCTTTTATTTTTTAAACGACTTTAAACTACGTATGTATAGCTGAAATGCAATAGATATTTATTAACAAAATATATTTTTCAGGTAAGGGTAGGAAAGGATTTATCTAAGGCAATACCATGGATCACTAAAGTCGAATCGTGCTATGCACATTCGGACCCTCATATTCGTACTTTTGATGGAGAGTAAGTTAATACAATTAAATAAATTAAACAATAAGTGAAATAATGTTTTATGTAAATAAAACACGCATTGTTTGTTAACTATAAATAAAGAACTTCAATAATCAAATCGTTTATTTACCGTGCTCAGGAAATTTGATGTTCACCAAAGCGCTTACGACGTCCAAGGGACTGGCGTTTACAGACTGTATCACAATCAAGAGATGAGGACAGAGGTTTGATAATGTTCATCGATTTATATTTCATACGCTTTACAAATTAAATGTAATTTCTGAATGCAATTGCTATGACCCAAAGCGCTCATAGTGACTGACCTTTGCCCGTCATCCGTCAGCATATTTCCTTTTAACATTTACTGCGCAACAACCTACTGGATTTTCACCCTACTTCGTTTTTTGCTCAGATTATTTCAACACTTAAACATTATTGTCTGGAAACAAACTTCCGAAAAGTTTATATTGTGTATATTCAATGCAACATCATATAGAGGTGGTCTGTTTTTTTATCCGTTCCATTATGTTAAATAGGTTTTAAAAAGCCACCTAAACGCGTAAACCATAAACTAAACGAACCCCTGGGCCGATCGCGATGATTCAGGTACCGTTGAAAAGCTCTCACGTCAACGGCCGTACGCTGCCGGGTACGTCCAGGCGATTCGAGGCGATTACCAGGCGTCCACGCCAGCCGGCACACGCACTGTACAGCCCGGGCGAGACACGGCGGCTTCGAGCCGCAAACGCCGGCAGCCCCAGGCAGTGGCAGTGGCAGTAGCAGGCTCGCGGGTGCTGGCTGAAACGTCGGCTTCTGACTGGCCTGCTCGCCTGCCCGCCTGGGCATTGCACAGCCCGGCGGGACACGGCGGATTGGAGCCGCAAACGCCGGCTTCACGAAGCAGTGGCAGTAGCAGGCTCGCTAGTGCGGGCTGAAACGTCGGCTGCTGACTGGCCTGCTCGCCTGCCAGCCCGGGTATTGCACAACCCCGGCAGGACACGGCGGATTGGAGCCGCAAACGCCGGCTTCACGAAGCCGTGGCAATAACAGGCTCGCTGGTGCGGGCTGAAACGTCGACGGTCCCTGGCTGGGCTTGATGCGCTCGGCTACTGCTTGTTGTGCACGCCTGCCGGCGAGGGGACTGCGCAGCCCGGACGGGACCCGGCGGCTTCAAGCGACAGACGCCGGCTCGCCCGGGCAGTGGCAGTAACAGTACCAGGTTCGCTGGTGCGGGCTGAAACGTCGGCTTCTGCCTGGCGTGCTCGCCTTCCGGGCCGGCACTGCACAGTCCCGGCGGGGCACGGCGGATTCGAGCCGCAAACGCCAGCTTCACGAGACAGTTTCAGTAGCAGGTTTGCTGGTGCGGGCTGAAACGCCGACGGTCCCTGGCTGGGCGGGACGCGTTCGGCTACTGCCTGGGGTGCCTGCCTGCCGGCCCGGGCACTGCACAGCCCCGGCGGGGCACGGCGAATTCGAGCCTATCATAAATAATGCCCTGAACAGTTGTGGAACGAGTTACATTTGTATAGCGTTGTGTAAAAGCTATATCTCATAATAAGACGCCGACACAACATAAATGATTCTTTGGTGACCCGTTACTAACAGGGCAAACATTGATAAGCTAAACGTAAAACCTAGTGCAATGGATTAAACCACAAATGGCCGTCTTACTTTTATATTGAAGAGTTATTTTTATAAAAACTTGAACAAGACAAGTCCAAGAAAATATAAATTACATTATCGCAATACTTTAACCTCCTCTTTCCGTAGTGCTCATTTGTTCGTGTTATAAGGTTTATGTAAAAAGGAAGTACGCTTCCTTTTGTTTTTACTAGGTCAGACAATATATGACAATATAACACCTCCATTGCATAAAACTTGACCATGTACTGTCCAATTTGCAGTTTAGCAACAACATGATTTTTGACGTTGCAATCCCCTTCCCGATATTATGCAATAAGTGATATGTTAAAAGTAAACAATAACTTTACACAAATTGAGTCATATTTTGTATCCAGGTTCAAATAAGCATCATCAAGTGTCCGTCATACGAGACATTTAGTCTTAAGCCTTACTGTGTACATGCGGTCGCAGTGAGAGCTGGACAGGATGTCTTTATAGCTGACTTTAGCTCTCCAAGAAAGGACGGGTTTACCAATTGCAATGACACGGTTTTGCACAGAAGAGTAGAACAGCTCGAAAGTAACCAGGGATACAAGGTAGATATAATTTTCGATATAACGTTCAAACTTTATATGTCTGGCCTTTTCAAATATCTGCAAATAAAGAGTTAATTTCTTATGAGATTACGAAATGAATTCTTTATTATAAAGTTAAGGACCTTTTAGACCCTTCATAATAAAATGTGTGACTTGGTATGAAATTTTCAAGTCCTAAAATGGGCTGACTGATACACAAGACATCTATTTGCGTGTTTATCATATTCTCTAACTACAGTTGAATTTCACAGAGGTTTATTTATGTTTTTATATGTGGCACAAAATAAATCCTTGAACCAATATATACCCTTTAACGAACCTTGTGCGTTCGATAAAGCGGCTGTTGTAAGCTCACCGGAGCACAAAATGATCATGGTGAGCTATTATGATTTAATATATATTGTCAGTCGTGCGTCGTACGTTGTTCGTTTAACGTTTCATTAAACCATTTCTGATTGTGACCAAACTTCAGTGGGTGGTCCCCTACACAAGTTGTTAAAATGGTTCTGGTTGGTTCCATAGGTAAGGCACGTGGGTCTAACAGTAGATTAATGCCCGGTTTCTGTCAACCTTAAACGATGATTAAGCTATGATTATTTGGCTGTTGCGTTTCTCTGGTCTAAATTCAATGCCTGTGCACGAGGAAAGTAAGCTACT
>Ga0224511_10003043_pt1 | contig 11800 bp, 3 predicted proteins | sample SF_May12_sed_USG_2_FD_169988 | JGI IMG/M metagenome (GOLD analysis project Ga0224511, IMG submission 169988) | Sediment microbial communities from San Francisco Bay, California, United States - SF_May12_sed_USGS_8_1 | ecosystem: Environmental > Aquatic > Marine > Sediment | place: USA... | reverse complement strand
TAATCGTATTACAGTTTATCATTTATGAGGATATACTTATGATTTAGGTGAAATTTTATTAAAACTGAGGTGCATGGTTAAATGCCCTCGTTCAACGGTAATATAACTTTAACTAACCAAAAGCAACACATTTAACCTTCACCAATAGCTTGCCTTTCTGATTCCTTTAAAAAGAATTATTTTGGTTGTAAAAGTGTTACATTCTAAAGCCGATTAAACACCTTTTTTATGTTGATATTAATAAAAGATATCAGGTCTATTCTTTTTTAAACTCTACATTTGGTTATGTGTGTCAAACTATGTTAAATATAATGTTTCATGGAAATTATACATTTAGGACAAAATGTCAGACACTGACAAATAAGTGTTCTTCTGTTTGAGATATTTCCGAGATATTAAGATCAGTTGCATCTGAGAAATAACAACAACATGCCATCTAGCAATAGATTTAAGTAATTATTCCCATTTGTTTCTGTGACAAGTCAGGAAACATTCGGTAGCAATTTCATCTCGGAGATTCACACTTTCAAAAACTGATTCTATTAGTAATCGACATCTTCCCCAGTTGTTTCGTATAGCAAATGAATGTCACAATTAAGTTGGAATAACATTTGTAAACTATGTTGTCGGAAATGTCGATTGTGTATAAATATGTAAGTTTGCTACAGACATAAATTATTAATCGCAAAATAAAACGTTTGGATCCTTTTGTCATTTATGAAATTTAGCGGCTTAAAACTGTATTTTCTGGAAAAAAGCTACTGTCTACGAGCGACTGCTGTTTGGACAAAATATGAATGGATTTCAAAATCTTCACAAAGCAAACATTGATTCAACACGCAATCGTGGTCTATTAATGAGAATAATATTCCTGATAATATGTGTCAGCCTCTGAGATGTTGGATCCAATTGACGAATTGACGTCACTGAGAAAAATGACGTCAAAATAACGCATCAATTTATAGAGTATTTAAGAGGAGTCACTCTGGCCTACAAATACTGTTTTAAGCATTTCCGTGTCAAAATTATTTGACCATGATGTAAAATATATCATCTCTTTGCAAAATTATCTTATTAATGTTACCACAAATATATTGATAAACATTTAACACCCCTATATTTGACATACACACTGCATAAAGCATAGTGCTTTAGGCATGCACTTCGAAGTGGAGATATTGACATGAACACTAGGAATATATTCATTTGATGTTCAAATCCGTAATCTTCAAACATAGCCTTTTAAAATGATACCAAATTCGCAATATCGCTTAAACTGTCAATTCGGCCCAAAATGTCAGAATCGGACACATATGCTTACTACGTTGCTCTGATTTATCGAGTTGTTGTTCTATTGGTAAAACAAAAATGAAGTTAACACGCCTTCTTTTTTGGTACTTTTTTTCAATAATAAGAAAAGAACTTTACAACTTTTGATTTACGTGTACACATGAACCAAATATTTTAGGAAATGTGAGGAATGGCTTTTGGTCTTCTTCTGTGCGTGTCTTGTGGTGGCAGTGTTTTTGTTTGAGTCATTGATACTCTAAAACAATCTTCGGTAACTGCAATATGCATTAACAGATTAACAGAATAAATCACAACATAAAATATGCACGGTTTGTTTCCGGAGGCTTGGGTCCAAAGCAAATGTCATTAGAAATCAACACAGTCGACGAGAACTATTTTGTCTAACTGTATGAAACAATTGGAAATGCTTACGCAGAAATTTTTTTGTACAGTTGTCCTATTCGAATGTTAAACTGTTAGTAATGCTAAAAATTATTGTGATTTCATCGATTTAACAACCACAAATGCATCCACGATTGTAACAATTTTGGAATTTCCGTTTATTACATACACCTCTTCCAATGATCATTTTGCTTCTGCTACTATCATTTTTCAAATGTTTATTTCCTGAAAGTCAATTTTGTATACAAATTTATAACTTATGTCTTGCAGACTAGCATATAAGTACTACTACGTATTCCAAGAAAGCAAAGGTTAATAATGTTATATTTTAGTATAGTGCCTAGTTCCAATAAACTCTGAAGTATTTTAGAAAATGGAAGGTAGGTTTAAAGTAATATGCGTTTTAAAACAAATTACACTGAGGAAAGACCAAACAAAACAATACGTGTATAGATGTTTAATGTTATTAAATGTAGGTAGTAAAAAATACAGAATACACAGTTAATTACTAATATAAGAAACCAGCCTAGGAAGAGTCTACAATGACGTGAATAAAACATATTTATAAACTGAAATATCAAGTCGTCTATATGTCCCAGACAGGATGGGCTTCGCAAACGACGCCATTGAACCGATGAACAGGTCGTCTTGGTAAGAGTATTGTCCGCCAGTGGGCGCAATTTCCATGAGGTTGGCACCGTATGAGGCCATCTGTTGCGAAGGTACCACTAAAACAAGACGTATGTTGTTTAAACAGTGGAAGAATTTTGTTTTTGTTAAAAATGTCAATATTGAATTAGTGTGTAGTTAATTATTTTTTCAACCTTCAATGAACTTTATTGACCGTACCAAGGTGGTCACTCGGCAGATTCTGAAGTTTTCACTAATAAATATAAAAAATTTTTTATATACTTTAAAACTCGAAAGAATTTGTAATGTTAATATTTGTTTGTTGCGATCGAATATATAATGTTGTGTTAAGTGTGTTTCTAGTTATGCGATCTTCTTTGTTTTTTGTGGGGCATTTTGTCATGGCGCCCTAAAATCTGACGCTTCAACATTATTCATTTCGATAGCCTTTCAGTTTAAATAGAGATAGCATTTAAGGAGGAGATACAAAGCGAAATGCCCAATGCAGCCCAAAATAATCAATTTGTCATTTTCAAAAACTAGCAATAATATTGATATGAAATGAGTGAAATATTGTTATGTTACCTCAAAAGTACTATTATTTAGTAATAAAACGTTAAATTAATTGTTAATTACCTATTAATAAGCCCAAGCAATAGATTTCACGCGGGCACGCAGAACTCAAAATTTCATAGGAACATACCTTTCACACTAAGCCGTATTAAACTCCATAAATCAAAGGAGGTAATCTTAAAGTTTTATAAGTGAAACATCAATAGTTTGTCCCAAGAAAAGGTTAGAAAGTACTAGTAGGACGTAAACAAAAGTTTAAACCAAGTTTTTCGTTAACAATTATTATAAATATAAGCACAAAACATTATGTAGACTATTGATAAAAGCGGGGAAACGATTGTCCGCGGGAACGTTTGTCCGGGGTTACAATTGTATGGTGGAACGATTGTCGCCTCCAGCAAAATTGGAGGGGGGATTTGGGCAAATGTCCAACTGTTACCAGAGAAGAAACATGGATCAAACAGAAAGTACGATTGTCTATATTATGTCATTTTCATTTACAATATCATGTATAAATATAAATATAAAAAGGTGTTTGTTTATTGCGTGTTTTGTTCTGAGTGTTTGATGGTGTGACAGCTGTTTTGATCATGAGGATTATTTTGTAATGTTGCCCTACAACTTGCCTCTGTCTTGTTGGTCTACAAAAGTTCATGTTTACAAATCTAAAAGGAAAATTCATATCTTTAAATTATTATCTGACAGATGTAATCAATCATTGAAGAAAATAATGTCAGCCAATAATGTTCTGTTTTTTCCTATTGATCCTAGACAAAATCGTTGGTCCTGTCAAAAAATATGAGGAAACATATACATGAAGCAGTACTTTGTTGACAGTACTGTTGAAACTGAAACGATTTAACGACATCAAGAACAAATAAATACGGTATGCCGATGTGTATGTTAGTTAAAGGTTAAAAGTGGGTGGTATACAACTATAGAATACACAGTTACTTAGAACAAAGTTATAGTCTTAAATTGATTTTATAAAACGTTATGTTTGTTGTCATATATATGTCCCAGAGAGTACAGACTTCAAAATCGACGTCGTGGTACCGTTAAACAAGATAGTTGTCTTGGTAGCACTATTGTCCACCAGATGACCAATGTCTGCATAGATGACACCATGATCCCATTTGATACAGAAAGTTTGCCTAAAACAGAAAACATTTGGATGCAGAAAGTGTTTATCACGCACCATGAATTTCAAGAAAGATTGGTTTTAAAATTCGTTATTGTGGATCACGAATAAATCTTTAAGACGTGTTTATAGGCAAATGACATTTTTAGAAAATGCATACTTCTTTCGTAGGAGTGCTTCTGTATACAAGAAATTTAAAATTACAATAAAATAACATACAAAATAATGAAATATATGTCGTACATACACGGAGAATTTGTTGGTTTATTCTAATATATAATATAATAGCAAGAAAGTGTACTATGTTTGTTTTCTTAGTAAACAAATAGTGTTATCTGATTGTGTTAGGTATAACTAAGAGTTCTCTTTATTAAAACGCAACGATTTTGATATATTTCAGACAAATTTTACGCCATAAACTGTGAAAATCACGTTGTAGTTTTTCCTGTTTATCGCACTCAACGACCCGTTAGACTTATATAATGAAGTTTCACAGAAACACCATTTGATTGAACATGAATACAGTCAGTCGTTTCGAACATATCGTGTGATTGCATATAATATCCCGTTCAATGGTTGAGTCGTTTTATTCACATGGGGATGTTTTTTGTCTTTACAGTAATGTTCCTGATTTAATCCAGCGTAATACGCGAGGAAAAGTACAATTGGTTATTTTGCTTCGCCGATATTAAGGCCTCATGAGTTATTTTTGTGCATTGAAGTTTGTGGAGAAAAAACGTTTGTCTATAAAATAAAAGTTAAATAACAACACATGTATACATAATGTTGCATGTGCTTGCTTTTTAATGCAACATATTTGCAAACAAATAAAATGCGTTTACAGAAAAAACATATGTCAAAGAAATCACATTCTTCCCATGAGACAGAAACTCTCATTTCCCCCAGTTTAATTTATTTTATATTTATTTCGTAAATGCCATCAAAGAGTTTGGGTCGGAAGGTACGCCTCTTAAAATATAAGTTTTACATTAGTATCAGTCAAGATATTCCATGTTGAATCTCTGATTCTTAAAATATACTGAAAAACATGTCAAGTGCATGAAAACTGAGAACAACCTATTGTCCTGTGAACAAGAAAATGAATTTCCCTCCATTTGAATGTTGCCTTGGAAAATATCTTGGTTTGTTTTCAATTTTCACCAACACTACCAAATGTTATCTAATGTTTATGGTATATCATGCAGTAATTAATATGTTTGGGTCACCGCAGTTTATTTACATTTTTTATGCCCGAACTGTGCTCTGGTGGCTTTAACAAGACAAACACGCTTCATTCGCTACGTAATTCGGAACTGTTTTGGTAATGATTGATTCTATGCATTGCTCTAAGCTGTTGTCCTCTTAGCCAAGAAAGAAGTCCGGCGCTTGCAAAGTAGTCTTTCTAGGGCCAGTGAATCTACGAACGCTGATAGGTAGTTAAACTGCCGACATTCAACCAAATATTATCGAACATGGCGTAAAGTCAAGCAAACAAACCAATACACAAACATATTTAGGTGAGCGTACCAGGACTTTGTTTATGGACATAGTTTCCTAACATTTAATATAGATAAATTCTTAGATACGAGCTTAATTTGTCGTATGGAATTTTATTTAACTTCTCTTTGATAAATTGTTTCTTCAATACACCGACAGTGCTTTAACAACGGGAGTAACTTCAGACAATCATTTGACGTCGAATGTAAACTAAATAAGACTACGTCATTTTTATACAAACATTATTATTTACTATAAAATATGTCATTTAAACTTAATTCGTTAAACATTATTTTCTTCCTAATTGTTTCTTTTTCATGAACATCATATGTGTGTTTAAACAAATATTTTGTTTAAAACAATCTTAGATTGGTGAAGCACAACTTTAACAATGACAAAAAAACTAAAACTAAATTGTACTCATGAAACAATAAAGCGCCAAAATCGTATTTACCATGTACAAGTTATTCAGTTTACCAGTGTGCTACAGAGAACATTTAGCAGATGTACGGTACTTTCAATTCGTTAGATCTATAAAAAGAACAGAAATTAGATGGTTGCACATTTTGAAGACACGGGGTACGTATTTCGTAAATGGCAATTTCCTGCGACATCGTCATTAAGAAAGATAATTGATTCTAATCTTCCCACAGTAAAATCTGAAAGCGACGGAAATAGGACGTACGTGTGCCCGTCACGAGACGTGGCTTTGTAGTTCTTGCGTGTTAGCCCCATGCTTCACAGTTTTCTACGACAGACGAAGCCTTCGTTTTATGCTCACCTGAGCACAAAGTGCTCAGGGTGAGCAATTGTGTCCGGCCTTTGTCCGTCGTTCGGCGCCCGTCGTCCGTCAATTTTTTTACTTAAACAGCTTCTCCTCTGAAACCCCTCATTGGATTTTGTCCAAACTTCACAAGAGGTGTGCCTTGGTGGTTCCCTACCTAAGTTGTTCAACCCGTTTCAATTGGACCCATAAGTAGGTCACGGGATCAAGAAATAGGTTTTACAAAATGCAATTTTCAAAATTCTTTTTGCAAAACAGCAAAATTAGAAAAACACACACACATTTGAACAACATCTAAACCTCTGTATTATTTTTTAAATAATTTTACACAAACATCCCTTGGTAATAGTGTATAAATATTGTTCAGATTAAGCTTTTTTGTTTTCAATTTGTGCTTCTGAGATGAAAAGGGGCTCAACTGTGACCTTTTGTATTGATCAGGTGAGCGATTCAGGGCCTTCTGAGCCCTCTTGTTTTTTATGCAGTAATAAGGTCAATGACTATTCTATGAATTTACATCAGCACATATATAACGGAAACGTTTTCTGTTAGACTGATGTCGATTCGTTTTGGGGGAAATTTCTTCATAGAAGACTTGCTCTTTAATTTGACCCTGTCTATTTTGTCTACATCATTCTTTCTTTGGGACATTTCTTTAATTTATATTGTACATCCTCAATCAAACCATATTATACTTACTTGAATTTAATTTAGATAATTACATGTCGTACACAACAACAACATTAAACAATGACACATTTATAATTATAGAGTGTCAAAAAGCTTACTCTGTATATACATGTATGCACATTTTACTGAACTATAAAAGATACAAAAAAGAACATAAGATGTACAGGGTTAACATGAAACAAAGAGTATAATAAACTCTTTTATCCTACCATCAGGACTGCATTAGTTGTATAAACTACCCATCGAATAAACTTAGCTTTATTCGACGGGTGCTGAATAAATCTCGCACGCACAATTCATTGGGTCAACGCCTAGTTGTTGTTTCGTCCGTTTTTTTCTGAGATTTTCACTCGCTTTTTTGTCCTATATGTTTGATGTGTAAAATATTCTTTAAACATGTTGTAAACAATAATCATGTCTGCCTTTTTTATTACAATAATGAAATACTGCAGTATCGCGAAAAAAGTAATAACTTAAACTATCGTCATGATTTCGCGATCATGACAGCATAAAATCAAAATGGCGGACAACACCGGACAGTTTGTAAAAAAGATTTTCATTGTTTTATTCTTCAAACAAAACATTTAAATAATGATTAATGGGTTGCAAATAATATAAGAAGAAGAATTGAATCGGGGAACATATATCGATGGTGTTTAGTTTTTCTGATTGAAGCAGTTGTTTTGAGGAGTATTTGATGCAACTTGAAAGAAGCTTCCATAGCGACGAAACAAAATAGCAAGATAACCCAACGTATTAGAAATCTGCTGTAACCATTGAAATGGTAGGATAAATAGAAGCCTCGTGATTTTAGATTTTCTCAGCCTCGCAGGATAAACTTGAGCTATATTCAACACTAACCTAGTATTCTCTATTGACTCCTTGATATTTATGTAATTACTTTTCAAACATAGTGTACGTGTATTAGTGAATTACTTGCAGGTCGTGATGGAGGATTTGATTCAGTGTCGTGTCTCTAGTTTATATCCAGGGCAAGCGGATTCCAAAGACAATGTATTTGATTGGAGATAAATAATGTCGCCCTTCATAGAAATGCCACTTTATTGTCTATGGCGTATTGTTCGTCTTTATAAGTTATTAATCAATTGGGAATCTCGCGATGAATTAATGGCATGTCTCTTGGCCCAAAACAGTTGTAGTCTCCTTTCTCTTTATTTGTTACAACTCGCAACACGAATAGATCACTTTCCAGCACAGCTTAAAACAATCTCAAAGTTCTTTTGGTAAAATATTATGATTATCCGATGCTTTTGCATTTGACACATATCAAAACACCACTTTATCGTCAACATGACTGGTATCTGAAAAAAACATTTGCCACGGTCGGAAATATTATACAGTAAGGTGGTCACGTGACCAGAACATAAATAATTCCACATCTAATCACATCTAAAAGTTGATGCGTGCAATAGGGTTAGAAATGTCTATATTTTACTGAATGAAATTTAGTTATAATACGCTTATGGCCTATAATATTCATTTCGAAATGTCGATTTTTGTTGGATTAGATTATTATTTCATCGAAAGGCCTACCTTGAATAACGCAGTATATTTCTTACTTCCGATCGGATGAAGACCCGCGTTATAAGACAGTTTTATATGTTGTATAATTATATTATATATATATGCTTAATTCATTCAGAGTAGCGTTGTGGCGCAGTGGATAAAGTGTATATTTTGGTTTGTCGAGGGCGCGAGATCAATCTCCGGTTCGGAGCCAAAAACAATATATTTTTGTGTGTTTTATTGTACGAACGAAAAAAGATTCTCATGTCAAAAAGTATGCTGAAAAAGAATTACAGGGAACATAACAATTTATTTAAAGGAATTATTTTGGTTGTAAATGAGTTACATTCTAAAGTCGATTAAACATCTATTTATGTTGAGATTAATAAAAGATTTTAGGTCTACTCTTTTTTAAACTCTACATTTGGTTATGTGTGTCAAACTATGTAAGGTACTATGTTTCATGGAAATTAGACATTTAGGACAAAATGTCAGACACTGACAAATATTGTTGTTCTGTTCGAGATATTAAGATCAGTTGCATCTGAGAAATTACAACAACATGCCATCTAGCAATAGATTTAAGTAATTATTCCCATTTGTTTCTGTGCACAAGTCAGGTAACATTATGTAGCAATTCCATCTCGGAGATTCACAGTTTCAAAAACTGATTCTATTAGTAATCGAAATATTCCACGATTGTTTCGTAGAGCAAGTGAATGTCACAATTAAGTTGGAATAACATTTGTAAAATATGTTGTCGGAAATGTCGATTGGGTGTAAATATGTAAGTTTGCTACAGACATAAATTATTAATCGCAAAATAAAACGTTTGGATCTTTTTGTAATTTATGAAAGTTAGCTGCTTAAAAATGTATTTTCTGCAAAAAAAACTACTTTTTACAAGCGAATGCTGTTTGGACAAAATCTGAATGAATTTTAAAATCTTCAAAAAACAACATCGATTCAGCACGCAATCATGGTCTATTAATGAAAATAAAATTCCTGATAACTTGTGTCAGCGTCTGAGATGTAGGATCCATTTGACGAATTGACGTCACTTAGGAAAATGACGTCAAAAGAACGCATCAAATTATACAGTATTTAAGAGGAGTCACTCCGGCCTATAAAAACTGTTTAAAGCATTTATGTGTCAAAATGATTTAACCATGATGTAAATATATCATTTCTTTGCAAAATTATCTTATTAATGTTACCACAAATATATTGATAAACATTTAACACCCCTATATTTGACATATACACTGCATAAAGCATAGTGCTTTATGCATGCACATGTGGAGATATTACAATGAACACTAGAAATATATTCATTTGATGTTTAAAACAGTAATCTTCAAACATAGCCCTTTCAAGTGATACCAAATTCGCAATATCGCTTAAACAGTCAATTAGACCCAAAATTTCAGACTCGGACACATATGATAACAACGTTGCTCTGATTTATCGAGTTGTTGTTCTATTGGTATAACAAAAATGAAGTAAACACCCACTTCTTTGTTGAAAAGAACTTTACAACTTTTGATTTACGTGTACACATGAACCAAATATTTTAGGAAATGTGAGGAATGGCTTTTGGTCTTGTTCTGTGCGTGTCTAGTGGTGGCAGTGCTTTTTGTTTGAGTCATTGATACTCTAAAACAATCTTCGGTAACTGCAATATACATTAACAGATTAACAGAATAAATCACGACATAAAACATGCACGGTTTGTTTCTGGAGGCTAAAAATGGGTCCAATGCAAATTAGAAATCAACACTGTCGACGAGAACTGTTTTGTCTAACTGTATGAAACAATTGGGCATGCTTATGCAGGAAATTTTGATACATTTGTCGTATTCGAATGGTACACTGTTAGTAATGCTAATAATAATTATTATTATTATTATTATATTATTTCCAAATGTTTATTTCTTTTCTGTCAACTTTGTATACAAATTGTTTATAACTAATGTCACGCAGACTAGCAATATCAGTGCTACAACGTATTTCAAGAAAACAAAGTTTAATAATGTTATATTGTTTAGTATAGTGATAAAGTTTCTAAGTATTTTAGAAAATGGAAGGTGGGTTTAAAGTTATATGTGTTATAAAACAAATTATACTGAGGAAAGACCAAACAAAAAGATACGTGTATAGAGGTTTAATGTTATTAAATGTGGGTAGTAAAATACACAGAATACACAGATAATTATTAATATAAGAAACCAGCCTAGGAAGAGTCTACAAGGAAAAGCATAAAACATATTTATAAACTGAAAATATCAGGTCGTCTATATGTCCCAGACAGAAAGAGCTTCGCAAACGACGCCATTGAACCGATGAACAGGTCGTCTTGGTAGCAATATTGTCCGCCAGAGGGCGCAATTTCCATGAGGTTGGCACCGTATGAGGCCATCTGTAGCGAAGGTACCACTAAAACAAACTAAAACAAGACGTATGCTGTTTAAACAGTGGAATAATTTTGTTTTTGTTTAAAAAAATGTAAATATTAAATCAGTGTGTAGTTTTTTATTTTTTCAACCTTAAATGATCTTTATTGACCGTACCAAGGTGGTCACTCGGCATTTTCTGAAGATTTCACTAATAAATATAAATACTTTAAAACTCGAAGGAATATGTAATGTTAATATTTGTTTGTTGCGATCGAATATATAGTGTTTTGTTAAGTGTGTTTCTTGTAAGCGATCTTCTTTGTTTTGTGTGGGGCATTTTGTCATGGCGCCCTTAAATCTGACGCTTCAACATTCTTCATTTCGATAGCCTTTCAATTTAAGGAGGAGATACAAGGCGTAATGCCCTATGCAGCCCAAACTAATCAATTTGTCATGTTCAAAAACTAGCAATTATATTGATATGAAAAAGGAAAATATTGTTATGTTACCTCAAAAGTATCATTATTTAGTAATAAAACATTCATTTAATTGTTAATTAACCATTAATTAGCCAAAGCAATGGATTTCACGCGGGCACGCAGAACTCAGATTTTCATAGGAACATACTCTTCACACTTAGCCGTATTAAACTCCATGAATCAACGGAGATAGTCTTAAAGTGGAGGTGGAGTGTACATGTATGTTGTTTACATTTGAAAATGTATTTCCGCTCATGCGCTAGGGGGGCGTCAGTGGTGTGGCATCATTCATTACTACTGATGAACAGCTTCAATAAAATCGAGGCTGCTGTTTTCTCGGGCAGGCTATGCTTCCTGAGGGCTTTCCCTTTCATCAGTTTAATTTAACACA
>Ga0224511_10003042_pt1 | contig 11805 bp, 10 predicted proteins | sample SF_May12_sed_USG_2_FD_169988 | JGI IMG/M metagenome (GOLD analysis project Ga0224511, IMG submission 169988) | Sediment microbial communities from San Francisco Bay, California, United States - SF_May12_sed_USGS_8_1 | ecosystem: Environmental > Aquatic > Marine > Sediment | place: USA... | reverse complement strand
CCCTCAATGACACCATACAACCTGTGGACAGCGAGGAGGAAGGCCGAAGTTCAACCACGGACAGATGATGGCTGATAAAAAAATGAAGGGGGACAAATCCCACTTAATTTGAAGGAAGACCCTGAGCTCAAGGCCTGGTCATGCTGAGCTCCCACTGCGATAATTAAGCTCCTCTCATAATTCTTTGTTCCAATTGCTTCAACAAGCCCCAGGCTTAGGAGGTCTGTCAAATAAGCTGGCCAAGCAGCCAAGTGGAATAATCGAAGAAAGACCTTTAGCAGAGGGATACTCAATTTGTCAAAATCGAATATGGATTATGATAAAGGCTGATTCACCACGCTTCACCACGCCTCACCTCATAATCTCTATCCAAATGAAGCTCTTGCTCCATAGTTATCCACCTGTCTCCCTGCTTGCCCTTCTTATAGAAAACTTGTGTCTCACGACCTGACATGTCTCTCAGGTACACAGATAGTTGTCCACCATCTTGATATGTGGCTTTAGAATTCATGTGATAGGCCATGGAAAAGCACCGCTTGGGTATTGCTGCAAATAACGCATGAAGTAGTTAATAAAGTGCCCTTCCAAAGGCAGTCAATCGTTTCTAAGGTATTTTGCTTAAGCTCACCTATTCCTATTGCATACATTGCCTAGTGCTGAAAACAACAAAACCACTAGCAGAATGACCTCTGTACATGAGCAGAATTACTGGCCTACCTGAGGCAGAAAATACAGGGGAGACAAGTTTAGCCTTTGCTCCTTCCACAGTCTCAAACTCCGATGGCGCTCCGAGGAAATAGAGGTTGTTGTTAGTTTCACGCTCAATAAGCTAAAAACGAACCAATTGTGCATGTAAAGTCTGTGCTAATGCATCTGCTTATGAACTTAATTGAGATATCACTGCAAAATACATTTGTATGTAAGCGATTTGTATTGTGGAATTTCAACAACACTCAGAGGTATTTTTTCTTAAGTTCGTGTGCACTTTTGTTGTGGCAAAAGTGCACAGGTTATGTACTTTTGAGGTGAAATTAACATGGAATTTAGTTTCAGACTAGAATCACAATGCCAATAGATTCTATAGGCCAGCTACCAGCTATGTGGGAGGAATTATTGTATATGAGTGTATGAACCTACACGCATGACCTCATTGTAACACCATATTATCACCTCCATCCATGTGTAATATGGACGCATACCTCTGTGTACTTGTTCGATTGGAACATTCTCTGCATATCGATGTCATCCGATTGGTCATTAGTGAATTGGCAGAATCCTTCAGCAAAATCACAGGAAACTTCAGCGTCATTAACTCTATCGCAATCTCGTCCACTGTATCCTTTCATGCATTCACACTGATAAGATCCAGTGCCGAGTGGAATACACGTCGCCCCGTTCAAACACGGATCAGATAGACATTTATCTGGAAAAGAAAGAAGCGTGGTTCACCTTTTCCCGTAGCAGCTTCTACTATGCTAACCCTGCCCAGCCAGCAACCCTGCCCAGCCAGCAACCCTGCCCAGCCAGCAACCCTGCCCAGCCAGCAACCCTGCCCAGCCAGCAACCCTGCCCAGCTCGCAACTGCATGGCTATGGTATAGTTGGACTATCAACTGATGCCGGGCATGCCTTAATAATGTTATCCACATAAAATAAAAAAAGCCAAACTCTCTAGAAGTCACACAGGATTTTACATAATTATATAATTATAATTATTTAATTATAATTATATAAGGATTTAAATATCCTTTGATCTGAGACTCAGGACTCAATTTGTCTCAATTAGTTCAAAGACACACCCTTTGGTCAGGAGGCTTCAGCAGCCATTAATTAATTTCAGTGCCAAACAATCTACCATAAAATTTCTTGGCAGTTGCTCACCTATTGTGCAAAAACAGCCAATGAGGTGGGAGTTGTGTTGTCGCAATGGTTCAGACTCGCAGTACTTCTAGGGTCCTTGGCTTTATTTAACCTTGCAACATTTAATGGCCTAAATTCAAGACTGATAACTCATGCCTTGGCTGACTCCTCTAATACCTTGGCTGACTCTTCTAATGCCATGGCAAGTACTTGATGATTATTCCAACCTCTGGATAACGACGATTGATCTCAAATATGCATTCATGACCCGGTTGTAGGGATTGCCCATGCGGTAGCCGCGCGCTACACATCTGTATATGTATACATATTTTTACGATTTGGTATTATAAACTCTTCGTTGATGGCTTTCCAGTTTTGTTGAACCTTCTATTGCAGAGTAAAAGAGTGATCTCAAACATGAACAAATGACTGCTTCGCTTGCAGGTCACCCTTAAAGGTGCTAGATGACAGTGGCCTGATGGTTCATTGATCAATCTTTACAGTGACATAAAGGACATGTCACTGATCTATATACTACCGGAATGTTGCCTCATTGGCTTGGAATAGTTAACTAATTATCGTAGACTTACTTGTGAAGGCTTTCGCTGTTGCTTTGAACCCTGGCCGAGCTACAAAGTCACGATCTTCACCATCTAGGATAATCAGCATCTGGTTATTTTTGAAATCAAGTTTGGTGTTGAACGGTCCCAGAGGTCCTGTTCCACAATACCTGCAACCAATTGCAAATAACATTGCGATCCTCCGAAATCTCTTTGGACCATTGCGGTTATTCTTCTGGGTCCTTGTGGTGGCCAAACTATTGACCAGTGTGAAGAATCCTAGCTGGTGCATTCTAGCTTCTAGAGCGCCCTATCTATGCATACATTGCTGAGGAGTATCCGCGGATTAAGTAAAGAAACACAAAGGGGAGTGATCAAGTCCACTATACCATTTTAAGGTGAATCTGTATACAGGGCTTTAACTTGATGAGACAGCAGACATCTTGGAGGATTATATGCAATAAGCATGACGTATTTTACTTACAGATCACCTCTCTGTCCAAGTAAGTTGTTTCTCACTTCAACGTTGTGACCGCACATTTGTCCGTTTGTTGCTATGTCGAACTCATCAAACAGAATCTCTACTAGATAATCCTGTGGTGCATTGATCAGCCAGGCGCACCGCTTGTTACCGTGTGAACTCGGATATCCTGGGGAGGTGAACGTTGTGGATTCGCCTGCGCGTAGATTTATTATGCCTCCGCACCCTGGAAAAAACAAATGTGCTGCTGTTAAGTTGCTCCTGGCGTAGCATACCCGAGGAAACCACCCAGCAGCCAGGAGGACCAAGATGTTTAGCAAGACAGCCATCAGTGTATCTAAAGGATTTTCCATGGGATAGTTGCGAGTATTATACGTAAATGAAGATATCATTATGACAGACATTTAAATTAGTAGTCACACAGTGGTGGAGTTAATACATAAGACAAGAAGGACAGAAGGGTGAGTACAATACATTGTCTTTTGCTGTATATTGGAAGAGTTCATTTGAACTGGGGTTATTCACATATAATTTGGGTAGAAGAGAGACGCCGTCCTAAGTTTCAATGTGCCTTATACGCGCAATTCGACAACGTTTAGGGTACAATCACCAGGGCTCAGACATGAGGGCATAAGACACGAAGATCATAGGCTAAGGCTCACCATCTAGTTCAATGTCTGTAAAAAGGAAACCTTTGTAATGGCATCTACGTAAGCGCATTATTTAGATGTCAACGATGAAATACTATGAACTGGCTAGCATCCATAAGCACAAAAACCCTGACCATTAACCAATTTTCGGGTTTAAAAAACAAAATCCGAAAAGTTTCATCACTTAATCACACCTACAGCACAATGAAAGTGTAAACTGATAACAATCCATGACCGGCTCTGATCTGTAATACTCGAGGTATATGAAACTGTGTACAAACTAGTCATTCCAGCATCGCCTATCGCGAGCAGATGAAGATGACTAGATCGTGGATACCCACCATGCTCCACATTTTCACAGCGATTTCCGGTGAGGCCTTCAGGGCAGATACATATACATCTTCCTCCTTTTTGGAATGGATACCCTCCATTGTCGCATCTGTTAGTGCAGGAGCCTTTGCAATTGTATTCCATATTCACGGCCTTTATATCGTAGAAACTAAGAGCGTCTCTTTGACCCATAAGAGCATCTTTCCGTGGGTTGCGGGTTGTCATTGTGGGCATTCCAGAGTGAATAGCAAAAGACTGCAAACAAAAGTGAGGTAAAGATGTAATTTATCCACAAAAAATGTTAGATACTAACAGACAATTAGCGCTATGACGAACAAAAAGGATTAACAGTTGATCTACGAGATAATGGTTGTCATGTCATAGATTAGCACAGACTTAGCTCTATTGGCTAAGATTGTAATGAGTGATATGGAAGCGCAAGATCGAAGATAATCAAAGATAGCTAGCTGTGAGTACAACAGTAGGATAAGAGATGAACCAACTCACTACGTCTCTAGAGTCGTTTTCCAATAAACAATGGTAAGAAAACCCTGAAATAGCTTGTGGAAATCGTTTTTGGGACGAATTTCAAACCATAAATTTTCCCCATTAAAGCTGTTTACCACTCCAATGTGAAGGCAACTGTCATAATCAATCAATGTTACAAACCGTTGACATTATATCTCGTATAGAACCAAACACTCCTGTAAGCAATGATTCAGCCCCAGATGTTCTGGCAATGCTTTGGGCCAGACACCACATCAGTTTGAGTTCCAAGATTTGCCAAATATCATAGGTTCTTTCGCGTGTAGACATAACACTTCTCACTTGTCTATAAAACCTACCGCTGAGTTATAGTGCATGATGCTGTGTAGATCATAGCTCACGCCTGAAGGTGTCCTGGATCCATGATATACTTGGAAATTGTGCAGAGCCAATCTACTGATTCTGTCTACATGGATCTTGATATGCTTATCCCTGTCCAGCCGTGACTGCTCATGAATCAAACCCAGTGTGTGGCCTAGCTCATGAGCACTTGTACCCACCTAGAAGTAGATTGAATAGAAGAGTATTTTAAATCTCTGGCACAAGATAGAGCATGGTCTCTACATGGATAAAATTCCTAAGTCGCCGGCTTGTTTTTACAATGATCCATGGTTTGCCCCATAGAATTGATACGCTACAAATGGGCCTCCTTTAACACCAGGATCCAAAAAATCTGAGCCGTCACTTCCCCTCCTTTAGTCTCCTATACAGTCAGAGTTAATATGCTTCATGACAATGGCCAGGCTCATTGCTTGACACAACTGCCTTCTAGTCATGCTCGTAGTCAGAAGTAACACCGCCAACGAATCATAGGATTGGAACTCTCTAGGTCATAGTGATCAAAATTCAAAGCGCTAGACTCTTTCCACGGAAAGTCGAAATTTCAGCACTTACTTGCAGCTAATAGATTTCAAGTTTTGATGGTTTTGTCACTTTGATAATTTATGCAGATTAAAAGCTCTGAACTATGCATGGATTGCCATTGGAGTACATTCTGCTTGGGCAGGGATTATAACCTATATGATCTAGATAGTTTTTACTTTTTGGAGGAATGCTGTTGCGTGGTTGCGGACTCACAAAAAGTGACTTCAAAGGAAGTGGCTTGTCTGACTTCTAGGTTACCTCTTTTGACTTCCCTAGTAATTGGAAGAGGGTGTCTGCCTTCCGGAATCAGTTAATAGACATTATTTGATCCAAGCTTTTCCGTTGTCTAGGGTAAGTAAAAATGATAGGAAACGTGTATGAAATTTAATATTTGGTGGCATACCTGTCCGAAACACCGTGATTCTGCCAGATTTATCTGCTGTAGTCCGTATGGTGCCGTATCACCCTGATATCCGACAAAAGAACTGCAGCCACCAGTGTTGGTAATGGCCAGCTTTACAGAATCTGAAGCACTAGCCGGTCGAAACCTAACGCATGTGTACATCTCCCACCAGCTCATAGCTTCCTCAATCTTTTTTTTTGTATCAGCTGAAAATAGAATGTGATGCTATAGTCCACAATCATCTGAAATTAGAATATTTCACTCAAACAGCGATTCCGAGTTTCAGTACTCAAACAGCGATTCCGAGTTTCAGTACTCAAACAGCGATTCCGAGTTTAAATTTTATTCCCATTCTGATATCACATAAGGATAACCCAAAAATACTTTGCCACCAGTATGAGTACGTTCAACAGTTTGTTTGTCTCAGCGAGGCAGTGACTACATTTCAATTTAAGGTAAACTCCAAATATAAACGATTTTTGGCCATTTAACCTCTTTTGGCAGTTTTATTATTTCGAAAAAAGTTTATGATTTCAGAATATTTCCTTAGAAACTCAAGCAATTTTGAACTCAAACTCCTTTTTGAATTACATAAATAGCGTGTGTAGGTGTTTTGACTACGTGCTGCCGAATGCAATGAGGTCAACTGATGATATGAAACTTGGAGACTCTATATTCCGGATCTAGACATCCTGGCAGGAGACCCTGAAGCCCGTTCAAATGGGTCAAGTGATCGGTAGTTTCCTAATTTGGAGTGGATGGCGTCACGCGTGTCTGGCAACTATAATGATGATGGCCCATGCTTCGCAACGAAAACTATATGACCAACTCCTACTTGATATGGGAGGTGAGAACTAGGTTGAAGATAGACATTATCATTTATTTTATTTACTGTTCTACCCGAGCACTTGGCTCTCCTATTTGATGGACTTCCTAAGCTTGAGGCTTTTTGAAGCAGCAGGAGATAAGGGTTATAATCTCGCAGCGGGTGCTCGGCATTACTAGGACTTGAGCCTAGAATCTTTCACTCGTGGGGTTATCCCACTATCCCTTATTAGGCCCCCAGAGGTAGTCAGAATGTACATAGTAGTTAGTACCAATACATGGCCATGCATTCATACGAATAAAGAACTGGAGCAAAAACTGACCAATATTGGAGTGTAAACGGCGATAAATCTATCTGATATTCTGAACTATCAAACCATATTACAAAATTAATGGGCTTGTATGAAATGACAGCAAAAGAGCGTGTATAGACAGGCACTTCTTAAACTAACTCCATACTGCCAACAATTTTAATATAAAACAAAGGTTCACATGGTCTGGTAGTGCATAATTGGCTGCCGATGATAAAATCCACTTTTCTCAAGCGGAAAATGACACGCCTGGAATGCTATGCGCTTTTCCATAACACTTGACTGAACGGTGTTGATGGTACTGATTGGCTTGTTACCTGAGTATGGTGTATAGCCACGGTTGTAGATATAGGGCACCTCTCCACCAGGCCATGTTGATCCATCAACCTTTCGCTTTGCTCTTTGATTCCCTCTGGTGTTTGATGGAGGTAGCTGCTCATCCTACAATCATTCAGACTGAATTGGTTAAGGTTGTAATACAAGTTAGGAAAACATAGGCCCTATGCCAATTTGTTCATCCCGTATTGACACAATGCTGAAAGCTCATAGTCTTCTGCTTTCCTAAACAACTTGGAGTCAATGTGAAGACAGCGCCAAGAGGGGCATGAATGTCATGCTCATGACAGTCAGACAACCCCGAGCTTAGGTGAACGACCGAAATCTCTTCCTCGGTTTAATCTCCCATCAAAACCATTCATCAAATTTTCACCACATTAGTTCGTCGTATCAAACCACCAGAAGGCTTATCTATGACTCAATAACTTGCAGTTTTCGCCTACACAATAATCCATTAGTGAAGTGTACCATGTATCGCAATCGTACTGTAGGTTACTTGCAATCACTCTAGGTTTGTTGTAAAGGCATTAGACACCTTTTCTGTTCCTCTTGGCTAGTTGTCTGATGCATGAGTAGATTTGGTAATTGTGGCAAAATCAAGCTTAACTGGGGTCAGATGGGCAAATTTTTGAGACTCATGGAGGCCCAACTTCCTCATCCTCTCTCTTTCCTCCTTCACAGACAATTTGTTCAAGGTCAGTACCAGGCACATTGGCTATTTCCTAGTTGCACATACAATTCCCCTGAGTTCTCCCACTGTAGATGTTCTATACAAGATGATAGGTGCATTCGTGTGCTCAGCTTTTCGCGACCGGAGTGGATTTCATTCACAAAATCTGCTTAACTGCTCAAGAGCGCGACCGAAAAGCGCGATGCAAAAAGCATCTTTTACCTTTGGTCGCGATCTGCGACCGAAAGCACGCGAACAGAATTCCGTGACCAAAAGAAGCCATTAGCCTAGTAGTTTAGGCAAATGTCAAGGTTACCACAAAAAGGCTTGATTACTACATTGTGATAATGAATTGCGAACGACCGTTCAGCTCCAAACGAGTTTAAGTTGGGAGAGGACAACTCTGATTCGATGAAAGTCCATCCTGAACTCAACTGCGTTTCCTCACCGTGACTGTGTGTGAGTTCGCGACCGAAATTTTTTTGAAAAATTTTGGCCGCGAGCGCGCAAATGCACCTCATATCAGAATGACGTGAACTCAATTCCAAAGAAAACAGAATAAACTCACCGGGGGTGTCCCGAGTATGTCACCAGCGATTTGTGTTTCCTCCCCAGCAGTGAAGTCATCTAGCTGAACGACATTAGCCATGGGCGGCATCCCAGGTATTGCAGGTGGAGAATGCGGTGGCAGAGCCTGCAAAAAGGGAAATATTGTCATTGTGTTGCTAAAAACAACCAAGCGGTGGATTGATTGAGATCCGGAGATTCTGATATGTCTTGAACTATTGCTTAAGGAAATGGTACCCCGGAGAACCTGATGCACCTTGAACTATTGCTTGAGAAAATCCAGAGACTCGCACAAATAACATTACGCAGGCTCGGTGGTCACCAGTCAAAACCATCAAGTGGCAGAGAGAGGAAATAGTCTTACATGTGTGCACTAGAGTAACAGGTACCAGTAATAATTAACAATCCTTCCTCAAATCTCAAAAGAGTCCGGTGTTGTGCTCCCACACTCACAGGCAACAGACTCAACAACTCGATTAGATAAGATCATCATCTTTTGCATAGAAAGCATCCGAAAGTCAGTGGCTTGTTTCGGGATAATTAATCATATAGGGAAGGTTACTCTTTGGCCGGGTTATGGTGCGATCAAAAGCCTATTTGGATGGCAGCCAAATGTTCATTGAAACAAGAACGTTGATACTATGAAGAATAAAGACTAAATTAGTCTCTCGTAGGTTAGTTCAATTTGTTAGTCGAATAACACTTAGTTTTTGATGATCCTAAGAGATTGCAAACTCTTAATCGTGGGAAGCTATTTCTGGATGGATTGACGCATGGTTTTTCCCCATAAATAATCTGTTTTGAAGGGTTTTGCAGTTCACCAATCTCTAAGCGCAAGTTACACCTGAATAGTACTGATTGGAACAACGTGCAGAGTTAATGACTCAAAGCGAGAGTATACACCATTTCATGTTATAAATGACTCAATGTCCCCACCGCATAAGTACCACCGTAGATACTCCAATGTCTCAAATGGTGGGAAAGTAACTTTGATAATGTCAATAGTCTCAGAAGTAGTGCCAAACTTGAGTACGTGTTTCGAGGACCATCTTTTCTCACTGTAGGTAGGTGCCCATATGTCTTTACTCTTGAGGTACACTGATATAGGAATTCCGCACTAATGAATATAGTGATTATAGTTATTCTATAGAGCCGTGCATAGCTTTTTCCTGTCTTTGTTATAGTACACAAGCAAGGGCCATACCATGGCTCCATCTACCCTTCTACGCAATTTTGCACTGTGCGTGCTGAAAAGTCCTTGAATAGTCCTTTTGAACTTTATTTTAGTATGTTACCATTCTGATCGGTGGCAAAAAATTCTCAGAGGAGATATTGGAAGGATATGCTACATACTATTCTCAGAGGAGATATTGGAAGGATATGCTACATACTATTCTCAGAGGAGATATTGGAAGGATATGCTACATACTATTCTCAGAGGAGATATTGGAAGGATATGCTACATACTATTACGTGTACTTTTGATTTGACAGATCATAGTTCTTTGAGAGAGGATCACTGACTCGAACATTGAAGTTGATTTCACTGCAATAGTGATGACCACATACATCAACAGGGTGTCTGGTGAAACAGTAGAGTACTGGTGTTCCACCACCATTGCCCAATCCACTATTACCTAAGTATTCACAATGTCATTCAATGTGTTATATGTATCCTCTATCCATCAGCTGAGCTGTCTTGAGACTTGCGTAGAAAAACGAATGGGCTAGATCAATCGTTATGACTAGCAAACACTCGGAAAAACATGCAGAGTTATCAGACCTGTACCAGGCCTTTTCTCTGCCTTCCTCTTCTCTTTTGTATTCCTGTTATGGGATAGCCTGTTAGTGGGTCAGCTGTCAATCTGATGGAACTCCAAAATTGGAGCCTAATTCAGCAAACCTTTCATCTAAAGAACTTTTCTTCAAAGCATCCAAGTGCTACCATATACACGCAGTCTCTTACTATGTCGAAGCGTGCATCGGTTCCATATGAAATGCATGGGACATGAGATATCTGATCGATAGGTACATAAAAACAGGATTTCCTTGATCTCAATCACTCTACCACGCACAGTTAAGTAAAGCTGTAGAAGATCTGCTGTTTGTTTTCAAGGCATGCTATAATTTCTTAGTTAAGATCAGCAGGGAATCCAAATGATCTGACTGGCCAGAGCTACCCCTAAGAACTTATTTGAGGTATATGCAGAAGGAGTATTGCTTCGTAGAGACCCAGAAGTTTCTTAATGGAAGCCACTCATGAGCTACATTACTCAATCATTGGCGTTATGGAATGTCACATTAGATGTGTGGAAAATGGGGTTTAGAGACTCACATTTTGTCGTGGCCTAATTATTCCTCCATCAACGACGAACTCGCCATCAAATGGGGCTGGGGGCAGTTTGGCGGTAAGGGACTCGGGCGCCTCGTCCGGCGTTGATCGTCGGACGACTGCAGCCTAAAATGAAAAAGTAAGACGCATCAACTATCTTCAACCAGTGACTCAATAGTTTATGTCACTGACCCAACACTACATACGGTAAAACCGTCAGTGCAAGTACATGTGTGCCTATAAATTCTGTGCTTCCATTGAAGAGTGGAGGACATACAAAATATTGATTTGGAAGAATGGGTGAGGAGATATGTGTCTTTTTTTGTATTTTAGCGTCTGAAAGGTATCGATCTATATCATCTATTCAGTGACATAAAGCAATCCATTTCTCCACAGATAAAATCATGCATGTCCACCATCTAGTATTCTGGGAAATGTAGAAAGCAGATCCTCCCATTACCATCTGCGAATAACTTGTTGAGAAAAGAACAGTCTGATTGTTTTGTTCCTGACCACCTGAGGTCCCATAACGGAACCTTTACAAACAAGACTGTGAGTTAAAATTCTTGTGTCACATCTTGAGCTTGCCACTGATCTAACTGGACATTGGATCTATGGCAGTTTGACAAGTCTGGAATTCGTGAAGGATATTTGAATTAAAAACAGTATAAGTTGTTCTCATACACTATAACAGCCATGTGGGGATATGATTGCTGGAGAGCCACTCCTCTTTCACACCACCTTCACCTTTTCACCCCTATATTGGGAATACACATAATTCTGGAAAAACTTTTTGTGTCACTCGTGAACGTCTTGCCTTTAAACACCTGGTCTTGATTCTTGCTCAGGCACAGTTGACCAATCAAGCATTACGTGTGTAAATTGACAAATACCATAAGAGTGTTGAGGATATTGCTAGAGATTGATCATAGGGCTTCACCGGATGGATTGATTCATCCGTTGTGTCGCCAAATTTGCCAATGGAAGCGAATGAAATTAAAAATGTCCATAAACTCAATTTATAATGTGGGAATTTATGCATAAGTAGTGGAGGTTGGTGATAAAGGATTGG
>Ga0224511_10003041_pt1 | contig 11807 bp, 8 predicted proteins | sample SF_May12_sed_USG_2_FD_169988 | JGI IMG/M metagenome (GOLD analysis project Ga0224511, IMG submission 169988) | Sediment microbial communities from San Francisco Bay, California, United States - SF_May12_sed_USGS_8_1 | ecosystem: Environmental > Aquatic > Marine > Sediment | place: USA... | reverse complement strand
CAAATTGAAATGTTCAAGCAATTAAAAATCTATCAGAACTTCTGTCAAAGCGATCTGTTCAGATCCGCAGTCAAAAACGATATGCCGCTAAACCAACTTTAAACCCCGCCGAGCCAACGCCCGAATGCGCAGAACGCCGCACTATCAACGTTGTGTCACGGCTTAACCAACGCTTGCTTCTGATTGCTACCGTTAAGCCAACGCTATAGCAACACTGGCTTCAGCGATGCACCGCTAAGGCAACGCCCGTGTTATCAATTGTGTCCTCATTTTTGTGCGGGGTGATGAGCGTTGTCGAAATTCGGTCCCCTCTCCCTACCATTCAAGGAACATTCAACAAAGTTCGTGCGGTCGGACCGGGGCTTAAATTGACCAATGGTTATCTTTAATGCGTAAGATACTGGATTTATACATTGTACTCTTGTGAACGGTAGGAATTTTAAGACGAAACTATGGGGGTGGGGGTCTTCTAACAGTCTCCTAATAAAAACAATGCTACATTAAACAGTTACTGAATACTCATTTTCTATTGTTGAATTGATATGTTGATAAGAACCAAAATAACAATAAATAAAGACACACCGCTTTTAGTGCTTTATTCTAAAACTAATACCTTGCATGTGCATGTATGTGTTCGAACAATATCAATCTCATTTATTCAAACATTCAAAGTCAATATAAATTAAAGACAAGTTCAAAGACAAAAAAGCTGCAAACAATATATATAGGTCAAGTTTTAGGGTACCATGACAAATTGGCCCGTACAATAAAACGCAACAGACATTTCGAACCAACTACTGTTTTGTATTTTTTGACTGTCATTGCCTTTCATTGGGGATTAAACCATATAGCAAACCTCACACTTACTCAACATTTTTAGAGAAGCAATCGAAAATGAAATGCATTTACTCTCTCTACACAAGCCCAAATACTGAATCGACAGCATTCCAAGAAACAAAGAACATTCTTATAACTTCAATCATTACTCCTAAATATAAATACAATGAGCTATTTCTATAAGTGTCTATAATCATTTCTTTACATTTCAACTTCATTCATACTTCTAATTATAAATACAATGAGCCATTTCTATAAGCGTCTAAAATCATTTGTTTACATTATAACTTCATTCATACTTCTAAATATAAATACAATATGCCATTTCTATAAGCGTCTATAATCATTTGTTTACATGAAAACTTCATTCATACATCTAAATATAAATACAATAAGCCATTTCTATAAGGGTCTATAATCACTTGTGTACATTACAACTACATTTAATAAACACAGAGATGCATTTACCACTTACCTCACACCTATTGGTTAAACTTTTTAAAAACAAATACAATGTACACACGATACTTCAATAATGAGAAGAAAGTTAAAAACATTTGTCTTGACACCGTCATAGACGGTGTTGGATTATCTAGAAGGTTTTGTCTGCGTTGTGGTGGATGTGCGGTCATCAACATTTTCATACACAGTTCAACGGGTCACTTAACTAAGCTATATAATATAAATTATATAATGCTTCAGTCAGCATTAAATGCACATATACGTTCAATCCCCGTTCTAGAAAATAAAAAAAATGTTCATAGTAATACAGAATAAGAGACGTTTTGTGATATGTTTATAGCATTAATAATCAAAGGATGTATTTTAAAACTCAATTAATAGTAAAACTATGTCTTGTTTTTTATTTTACAAATACTCATCAATGTTAGATTGCTTTTTGCGTTGTTTTTTGTCCTTATGTCCACGCATTAATAGGGGTTTTAGGGGTTTTCGTCTTTAACTGCTTTTTTTCTTTCTTGTTCAGTGTTCTTCTCCTTAATTGACGAATCGAGTCTTGCTTGCCAGTCAAAGCAGCCCGAATCTGTAAGATCAAGAGTCGCATATCAGACAGAAACAGAAGCCCGAACAAAATACAAATCAGGGCTGAACTCACACCGCCCACAATTGTTGAAGACATGCGGGGATCAGAGCGGCTTATCAGTTTATTCTTGGCCATAGCAGTGGAATTTTTGGGAATGCGAAGCTCCTTGGTAAGATATTCCTGAATTTGTGATTGGTTTAGATTTTCCCATGTTCTGTTGTTCACGCACAAACATGGCATTACATAAATCGGTTTAAACCTATTGTCATCTGAAATAAACAAAAAATAAGAACATAATGTTTAATACAATCATATGACAACACATATTGTTCATTTGTTTTTTCTTCATACAATATAAGCTATTTTGTCTTGTGTATGGCATCGGTTAATCAAAGAGCCTGAGAAGCTTGGGTTATTTCATTCGTTGCTTTAATCATTTGGTGTTTCGCGTACTTTAGTGCTCAGCTTTAATATGTCATAACGAGAAATTACTATTAATATGTTACATAAAGTGACGTAAACGCATTTGCCTCATGCATGCAACAGTTACATTAGACTGGTTTAAGACTTACATTCTACACAGACTGGTGCAAAGCCGCTCCATGTCGAGGTGTCATTGCAAACTCGTGTCATCGAAGTCGATAAACGGTAACCTGGTTGGCAGGAGTATCTAGCAACGGATCCAAAGGTTGTGGTGCCGTTCACGAGATAAATTCTTCCTTGTTTTGGTGGTGACAGTCGGCCGCAGTCTGTTAAGTATACTCCAAGTAAATTAGGAAGTAGGTAAGTAGGTCAGTGTGTAGGTAGGTAGGAAGGTAGGCAGGCAGGCAGGTGGGCAGGTAGGTAGGTGAGTAAGTTTGTCGGTGTGGGTGGGTGGGTGAGATTTAGGTAGATTACGGTAGGTCTATTATAGTTTGCAAAACATTCAATTGACATTATTTATAACGTTGCAATTAAAATCAGAAGTAAAAGGACGTCGCTTAACAATGATCTGCAATCTAAACAGTAAAGTTAAACATTTATTGAAATAAATATCACTATTTTGCATCAACAGTCGATAGCATCCTTCTGTAGGAAACAGTACTAACCTATAAGTTGGCAGGTTGGCATTCCTGGTTTCCAATGTCCAGACAAGTTGCACACGTTGCTCGCATTGCCGTTAAGCCTGAACCCAGTATCGCACTCAAACAAAATTTCTGCTTTGTAGTGTGTGCCGTTTGTTACTGTGACAGTACCGTTTGGTGGTGGCATCGGTTGTCCACAATCAACTTCTAAACAATCGGATGTTTTAGTTTCAATCTACACCATATCAAAGATTTTAAAATAATAGGTAATTACCTCAAATACCATATTTTTCTGTTATATAAAATTCTGCCATACAATGGTCTAGACGATGTTCAACTCTGAACAACCAATACACCGAATACATGTACAATGTATGCTCTATAGACAACATTTCAACAAGGAAACTGCATTTAGACTAAAGTAAATGTGAACTTTTCCTACTCAAAGAACAGTTTGGGGCTCCAGAAAGCCATTCTGATGTATTTGCGCACGTGCGATGTGCGGAGCCTGACATATTAAACCCAAGGTCACACGTGTATGTAGCTGATGCAAACAGAGTGTTGTTGCCATGTATTCCGGCAGTTGAATTTAACATTCCATTCTCAGGAGGCATTAGGTTTCCACAATCTATTAGGACAAGACCAAACGTTATGTTATTGAGTATGTAAACATTGTATGTGTCTTTCAGTTGCGTCCAGTTGGCATAAATAAGCACTATCGAGATATTGGTATCCATTAAAAAGGCACGGCTTGAAGTTTAAAAGTATACAAACCTGATAACCGTGTTATTAACCGATCCACATTCAATAACAATACCATGACAACTAGAAATGTATATAGGATTAATGTCTGAATGTATTTAAAACATTGTGTTTTACTTTATTAAACATGATGAAATTGTCGAGAAGAAATGTTTTTCTTATTCTTGAAAACAAATAACACAGGACCATAACCACGGTCTATGCGGGCAGCGGCAAAACATCTCAAATAAAACATAATTTGATGTGCCTTGTTGACATCATTTTTGTCAGTGACATCATTTCGTTAATTGGACCCATAATGACTGAGTGACACATATAGCATGACCCAAAACAAATTCACATGATAATTTGACCTGCAACTGAGATTCAATATCGAGTCTATTTCAAAGATTCAAAGTTGAACATGTTAAATGTTAACATTTATTAAAATATGTGATTTCAATTTTTGTACACAAAGGTCGATAATAGTTTCCTGTCAGAAGCTTTTTTTACCTATAATTTGGCAGGTTGGAGTTCCCGGTTCCCATTGTCCAGAAAGTTGACAGACGCTGCTAGCCGTTCCGTCAAGCCTAAACCCAGTGTCACACTCAAAGTAAACTTCTGCATTGTAGTTTGTATCGTTTGTTACTAAAATATTGCCATTTGCTGGTGGCATAGGCTGTCCACAATTACCTTAAACAAAACAGATTATTTTTTAAAACCTATTTATAGTCCATTATTTTTGGGATGCCAGTGTTAAATTGACTGATATAAAACATTTTTTACCTTTTATCATTGACGGATTTGTATACTGGTAGCGTAAATGTTTAACCAATGTTAAAGTGCCATTTGGACATAAGCAAGTATATGTATTTGATTAAGATGTCAATACTATTACACCGCTGGCGGCAACGTTTGTGCAGTTGGCTCTACATGTTGTGTACACTTTACACGTGCGTGTTATCATCAAATGTGAACGTTAAACAATCATGACAATCCAAACAGCTAAAGAAGCATTCTCCAAAATGGTGTGCAATAAATATTTTGTTGACAGAAATGGCGTTATCTAACCTTAATTTGATTTCCCCCCTTAAATATTTACAGAATTAAAATGAAACTGAAATTTCGTTAACGTATTCCTGATTGGATAGCAGTCTCCTGTTAAACTCTCATCACCTAAAGGTTTGCAGGTCGGTGTTCCCGGTTCCCATTGTCCAGTCAGGTTGCACTCGTTGCTCGCATTGCCGTCAAGCATGAAACCAGTATCGCACTCAAAGGAAACTTCAGCACCGTGCAGTGTGCCGCTTGGGACAATTACGGTGCCGTTCGGTGGTGACATAGGTTGTCCACAATCAACTTACAACAAAGCTGGCTAATTATTATTATTATCAACAACATATAAGGGATTATATATAGTCTCGACAACTTTTCTATTTAAAAAGGTCACTTTTCTGTTCTTTCATTGCATTTACCACACACATTGTGACAAAATTGTCAGCGTTTAATGTTAAAATATATCTGTATAGAAACCTGTTTCAATTAGCCATTTCATGTAAACATTTTGTTATTCAATGTTACTTTATATCATTACTCGTATTCATATTTCCGGTAGTACGTCATAATTTCAAATTCACAGGTGGTTGAATTTGATTTTTTTATGTTCTACAAGGTATGATGGTGCATTACAAAATTGAAAATTATTTTGTGTGTGTCAGATATAAGCACATTTTGTACTTAAAACATTTTAGGCAAATTAACATTTCGAAACAATAAGTCTTTTTTGAAAGTGAATGACAATCTTTTATTCACTTTGCAAAAAATCATTATATTAATTTTATTCTACAGAAACAACAAACAATAAACAAGGTCATTTGACAAACAATTTTACAGGGGCGACAGTTTTCTTTATCAGATCGGTAGTATCCTAATAAAAAATATACTAAAATTCAATGTTATTTTAAATTTTATTTATTGACCCGTTCAAACAATCTAAAAATAGCAGATTAACTGATGAAGAAATGCGCCATTTGTGAAACCAAGAAGACCCTTTTACGTCCATGAATGCCTTATGTACGTCTCATTCGATAAGAAAATATTTTGGGTGAGGGATTAACCACAATTTACCTCATGACCGCACACAAAAATCAAATATTCTCATAAAATAACTAATTTCACATGAAATGCAATGTTGATTAAGATGGCACAACGCAGTTCATACAACAGTAGGGTACGTCAAACTCCGAGCCAAGAGACGTTCATGCATAACATTGTTCTTCAAAATGTTAACGAACAAATGCATAAAAACTTTGCTCTAATGTTTAACACATTTTTGTTATATCGGTTGATTCTTACGTAAACTATTTAACTTCTCCTTGACCGATTAGAAACGTTGTTTGGTAAAGTTAATAAAACATTTAAGTAAGTGTGGTACTCATTAAACCATATCATTTTCTAAATGTTTACACATAAGTAATAAATAATATTAAAACGATGTTTAGAATTCACTAACGTATCATTTGTATATTCCAACAATTCCTTTAATTACGTATGTTACCTGGTACGCAATCTCGTACGTAAGTCGTAAATGAAGCATCGTTGGTCATGGCACATGAGTCCCCACAAGCCGTGTACAGCTGGCAATTGTAAGCAGCATATGACAACGTTTTACACCCAGGTATATTAAAACAAGCAAGCCAGCATTTGCCCAACGATACAGAGAGTATCTGATGTGCAGCTGTACCGGTTACCTTTTTACCGGTGTATCTTATTAAAGTAAAGTTTGTGCAATCTGAAATATTGATAAGTACGGACGATAACAACAGAATTTATATGTTAACATGCATATTTTGCTATGTTCATTAAAACAAAGTTGTTTGCATAGCTTGTGCATCGAAGTTACATACCATATTTTCATTTTGTTTAAATTAAAAAAATATTTTCATTATTTGAAGAAAAAATGATTGATAACGATGGTCTACCAGTAAACTGTATCTTACAGTCGAACAACACAGAGATAACCGCAAAATATGAATATATAAATACGTATATATATTGATAAAAATATTGATTCATATTTATGTACGCATATTTAGTCCGTAAAAATTGACCGAGAAGGGCGCCGAGTAAGCACATGAAAAATTGGTAATAATTCCTTAAGTATACATTTCATTATTAAAAAGTGTTGATTTTGTTTAACAGTTTATTTTGTCTAGAAATATCTTTCAAATAAATAACTAACACGAAGTGACAATTGCAGTTTAAAAAGGGTCTAATGACAAGAACATTTTTAGATATAGGATCTATGTACCTGACAAACACGCCATCATTATGATTACTCTGGTGTTCAAGTACCACCAAGTCGTAAAACGACACGTTATCATGTGGCATTCCAACGTGTCAATTTTATATTCAGCCATGACGTTGGTAATGCCATCAACAGCATTGTAACACTGATCCTGGCTATAGTCGTAGAAAATGGTTCCGACACAAGTTGGGTCATCTAAATCGCAATACCTGCATGTCGTTTTTACCAAGTCACAGGTCGTAACACCTTTTGACGAGAAAAAAATAAATATGATGCAATAAAAGTGTAAAGAATTTTACAATAATTATTTTTTATTATCATTATTATCATCATCATCATCATCAGCAGCAGCAGCAGCAGCAGCAGCATTAATGTCGCCATAAAAAAAATTAAAGAAATTTGGGTACTCTTATTCTAAAGGCATTAGTGTTCAGCAATAAGAAACTATTCCAATTCCAATCGTTTTTACAAGAAATTTGAGCATAAACGTTGAAAATCAACCGTGTTATTAGCAAATCTTCGTTATTGATATTTACGGTTGAAAGAATAAGAAGGATGCAGATGAATAAAAAAGCCGTTTTTACCATGCCGTTTTGGCGCCTCAAGTCTACACGCAATTGGGGTGACTCGCAAGCTTCCGTAACCGTTCGGATTATACATATTATTAGACGTTTGGGGCATTCTGGGTGATAAACCCATTTCAAATTTCAAATCGATGCGTAACGCGCATGCGCGTATTGTTTCCGCAAGTCTCCCATATCACCGATTGCTTTTCGCGCCAAAATATAAAACCTTTTCTTTACTGGGCTAATGGAAAAATATTTTAGATATTTTTTCATTTTATCTTAACAACAACTTATATCTAAATTTAAACGAAAGTAGGTCGTCAATAGTAATGTTACTATATATATATATATATAAACTGTTTCTAATGGAACACTATTTTTTATATTAAATTTGGTGATGTTAAACACTAATGCGCCTTTGAGCATATCTTTTATCATCGTCGGTTATCCCCCGTTACATTACTCCGCTATGCTTCGTTATGTACCGTGGGGCAATGGATAGTTCCACAACTGTCAATCAGGATTTTTATAACGGTACATGGTCAATTTTAATCCAATGGGTGATAGGTTTATGGTAAAATGACAATCTGACCTAGTTTAAACAATGGAAATCATGGTTCCTGTTTGTGATAAGCGTTATCACATGTACAATAGATTTCGCCATTTTTGGGCGGAGATTAAGAAATTGTGGAACTATCCATTGACTAGAAAAAATATCGTAGTCATAAATAATGCATGATGCAGTTTCATTGGTGACAAAAGGAAACCTCTATGCATAACTAGCCAATCAAATTACGTTTTATATATAAGGTTCGATTTACCATTCAAAACGGCGACCTCCATGAGTGATTTATTCGGCATTAAGGTAAGACCTTTGTAATGGATTCACAGATTTGCAGCTAGGTAGAAGTTTCAAAAACTTTATTTTACTGAAACATATGTCATTTACAGACGATCCACCGGACCGCCTTCACAGTTTTTTTTCTTTGTTTGATTTTATAAACAAGATTGAAATTTTTCATTCTATTCATATTAAAGGGAGATAATAAGAGGTAAAATTACTTCCCTTTAATTTAATTTAGCACAAAAAGGTAACTTGCATTTAAAAAGGAATTTTCAACCGTTGAAAAGTTAAAGCATAATATATATCCCATTTTAATGAAAAAAATCTTGTTTATATTTTTATAAAAAAAATTCAAATGTGTATCCTTCATAGTCCATTACAATGGTCTTACCTTTACAAGTTTGAGGAGTCTCAGGTTGGTGTTTTAAATGACTTATTAGAATTACTTCTGACACCAGTAAAGTGACATTGGGGAGGAAATTAATAGTTTCGACCCTACGTACACCGGTCCGCTGCTCTACCAACTGAGCTAGCCGGGCAACTGGTCATAGGCCTTGCCCCAGCCGTTCTTCACTACACTTTTTATTTTTAGTAAAAAAACCCTGTATGACGTCATTGAGATTGAAGAGTATTTTATTGTAACATGCGATATTATTGGAAGAAGATTGGTCTCGACTGCCTCATGCATACTCATGAAAACGAGATTTTGCTAGTCAAATTTCCCACGGTATGTATGGAGTGTAACGGAATAAAGTACTGTGGTTGCCGACGATGATCTTTTATCCAATGTCCGGAATTGTATGGAAGCACTTAGGTCTGTATTAAGTGCATTTTATATGAAAAAATGAACGCTTTTAACTTCGTATTTACATTTAAAATTATGCAAATTAGGTAATATGCTAAAATTTATACCCAAACGTGTATCATAACTTTCCTTGGTACACGTATGTTCTGCAATTGGGTTACTTTATTTTAGTCTATAGCCAAAATATCACACTATACAGCATTAAGTTTCCATTAAAAACCACATGTGTTACCAAGAAACCGAGTTAATTGTGCTCCCATTACACTCTTTAGATTCTTAACATATATTGACACTGAGCAAGTGCTTCCTTTTTATATGTAAGAGGCAAATAGTACAAGTAGTTCGATATTAAACGACTTGGGCGACATGCCGTCATATTTATTAAACTTGACAGGTGTTAACAGATATTGATGTTTCAGGAGAGCATAGTATTTATATTTATTATGGTAATAGATGTATAAATGATACATTTTGAAGGGAAAAAAGAATATATATGATGCCGACCCTAATTTTGACGGAGTAGCCGACACAATGGTGACCAGATGAGCCCAACCGTATCTTCAAGTAGCTGAACTAAACAGTATTACTTACTTGTCACCGTCACTGACAGCACTGAAATAGAACAAATCTAAATATATTTTCATTGAAATTACAATTCAATGTTAATATATTAGATTATAAAACTAATTTTGCAAGTACTAACTTTAAATGAAATGTAATAATTTGTTACATGTTGCCCAAAGTGCATCAATGGCAAACCCGCGTAAAACGTCGATTTAAGGTGTTCCTTGGTGTAGTTAGAGCACGAAAAAAATCATTATTTTAACTTAAATTTGACTACACCTTTTAATGTATAAATCTAAATTTTATACTATTATAAATGTGATTATTTCGCGCGACATTCCGACACGTCAATGTTAACATGTGAGCCAAGTTATATTAAAAATCCATCCATCAATGGCGACGTTCGAGTCCGGACAAAAATACTTCTGACTAGTCTGACCTGTATGTCTGACGAAACCTTTTAAATTAAGGAAAAATGCGAATATGCTGAATATGCTGCGCAACACACATACTCATCAATGACAAAATATTTATTTATTTTGACCAGCGACCTTTTAGTTTTACCAAATCATCATTAAGGTTAACATGTGTACCAAGTTATTATAAATCAATTAATCCATGATAAAGTAAGAGTTTTGGCGAACATAATACTCAAGAATGTTGATCTTTGATTTCTTAGTCTGACCATGTTTTGTATGGTATAAATATTAATATGGTATTAAATACTACCGTGTGTGTCGCGTTATTAACAATCAACCCATCCATAGTAAAGTGGGAGTGTGGACTAACATACTCTCAACTAATTTGGACCTTTGACAACTAAATCTGACACACATCTTTTATCCATGGTACTCATGTAGTCTGGGAGATACCCAAAACTACCTGGCATGGAGGTGTATAGTAAATGCTTTGGTATTTTCTGAAAGGGGAAACATTGCTCTTTAAGATTCCATCGGGTGCCGGTTCGGCACCATTGAGCGTTTTGAGAAATTCAAAATGGCGTCCAAGATGGCCGCCGAAATGAGTTTCTTCATAAAGTATATACATTTTGCAAATATTATTTTGTGATTTGATGTGGCTGGACACTGGTTATTACTTATATTGCAATGCACTATATAACTTATGTAATAATGTTACATTTCAATGGAAAATAATTCATTTTGGCGCTAAATAAGGATGTCATTACCACAAATATTTGAATCCAAAGTGCACAAATTGATTGTTTCATTTAAACATAATTTAGAGAATATTATTTGCTTTAAGCACATGAAATGGTCATAACATTGTTTTGCTAACAGTTTAAAAAAATAAAAATAAATGTAATAAAAGTCAAATACACATACACATAAAGCACAAATTTGTAAAAGAATGTACCATCAACTATGCGTCTATGATCGAAATTGTTAAAATATTGTTAATCACAACATTGTTCTATTTCATACTTTTAATATGGAACTACAAAACATGGAATAGGAATTTGTGTGCATGATCCCTTTGAAACACAAGTGGTTGTGCTTACAAAAGTAAAATCCTTAAGTATCTTATGGTGCCTGGTCGACTATTTTTTTACTTCAGTCACAGACAAAAGACACTTTCTAATGCTTTTCTTCACAAATATCATATTCACTTTTTGACGAGTGTTCCATTCGAGATGTGCCCTGGTTCATATATGCAGGTGGTGTGTTTTGTAATGGGCAAAACCTACGTTTGGTTAAGTTGTCCATAAAGGCCTACTCGTGTAAGGAAGTAGTGATGCATTTGCTTGAGGAGTAAATTAACTTGTACTGGTGGACCCAGGATTAGGTGGACGACATCCCGCGATGTTACATCATACATGTTAAAAAGGCGTTTCACATCATAAAACAAACATCATCAACAAACGTAGTATGTGGCTGTACAGCATGTATAGGCATGCTATTGAATGAAATAGCCTCTTTAAATGTGCACATATTTAAACTTATCACATTTCGATTACATTTACTACCCATAAAATGTATGGAGAACAAATCAAAATGAAATGCCTATTCATACCCACTGGAG
>Ga0224511_10003040_pt1 | contig 11808 bp, 10 predicted proteins | sample SF_May12_sed_USG_2_FD_169988 | JGI IMG/M metagenome (GOLD analysis project Ga0224511, IMG submission 169988) | Sediment microbial communities from San Francisco Bay, California, United States - SF_May12_sed_USGS_8_1 | ecosystem: Environmental > Aquatic > Marine > Sediment | place: USA... | reverse complement strand
ATATATTTGAACGATTATTGGTTGTTTCCAGGAGGTTGGTCGACTTCAGGAGAGTCTCAAGGTGGCGGGGGATGTGGCGTACACGTGTGAGACGGCAGGCTATTTCTACATGTACCAGGTCCTGGCACGCTGGGAAGAGTTCCTCGGCAAGATTCGTAAACTCAAGGTATCATTTGTTATTATACGGCGGATTCATTTACACCTCTTAGGTGGGATAATCATCATTAGACTATTTTAACAGAATCAAACTTTCCAATATTACATGGCTAATTTCCAGTAAAGGGTTGATGTTAGAGTGAAAATACACATTTATTGCCCTCTTACATGTTTGTTTGAAACCATCTTCCATTAAAACATAATTAAACTCCTGCAGTTTATAGTGATACAACATTATCAAATCATTTTGAGAGCTATTAACCTCTTGCCTTTGATTCAAAAAATATTTCTGGTCTGTGGCATAACTGTGTTCTTTTTTAAATGAAAAACTTGCATAAAATTGTAATTCTGCTGAAACTGAAACTAAAAATAAAATAGAAAAATAGCACATTTTAATGTGTATTGTTTTGGCATGGCCTATCTATTTAAAACCTATTCAGAGTGTAAGATACATAAAAATGTGTTTCTTTAGGAGCGAACCCCAGACAAGATCAAGGAGTTATTCCCCTTCATGGAGTTCTTCAAGAACGCTCCCCAGCCAATCTTCAAGGGACGTAACTACGCAGAAGACATGGAGATCGCTGAAGGCTGCTTCAGGCATATCAAGAAAATCTTCACACAGCTCGAGGTACCGTTGAATTTCATAGTTCATCTCATGTGACTATGTTGATCCTTTTTTTGTTACAATAGTACTGTAAATGGCAAATGAAAGAAAACCATGGTTATAAGAGAAAAAAAATCAATGCTGCAAGGTCATGTCCAGCGGGTATATTCAGTGGCTTTAGCAACAAAACAATGTCAGTTGCCTTACTTTGTTTTCATCATTATCCAGTGTAATGTGTTCTGTTCTGTAAGAAAAGTAGTTCGAATGTTGCATTTCAATTCAGTAACAAGAATCATTTATAATTTGATATTGTTACATAGTGTTTATATAATTATTAATGTCAGTGTGCTGAAGAAGCAAGTGTCTTGGTCTCTTTGGAGGCAATTGCCATGCCTTACATCTATAGATGTTATGTTATGAATACATAGATTAGTAATCTCACTCTTGTAGGAGTACCGGGCGTTTGAGTTGCTGCGTAGCGGGTCAGACCGGGCGGACTACCTCCTGATTAAGGAAGCCAAGATCATTGCCATGACGTGCACACATGCCGCCCTCAAGCGGCGCGACCTCGTCAACGTGGGCTTCAAGGTGGGGTACAGTATCCTAGGTCGGGTGTCTTCTGGTGTCTCTGATGTTATGATAAATGTGTGGAGGGAGTTGGTCAGTAGTTAATGCAGTAAGGATATTAGTATTGGAGAACCCAGGAGTGTTTGAAAAAAGTATTCCCTTATTGTTGAAGTTGGCATGACAACCTAATTTAATAACGGTACAAAACATTTCCTTCTTCACATGTCAACATGATGTTTTAAAATAAAGATCACAATTATGACAAATACTTGACAAAATATTTTGCATATGGAAAATGAATTTTATCTTACAATAAAATCCATTTATAATATGCTGTAAAGCCAATAAAAGCAGGAAAACCAACTTCTGTGCTTGTATGCATGTATAACATTATAATTAAATCTCTAGCAGTGCATAATAACATAGCAATGCGACCTGTCCTGGTGTCAATGCTCACTTGCTTCTGTTACCTGTGTTTGCAGTTTGACAACATCATGATGGAGGAGGCCGCCCAGATCCTGGAGATTGAGACCTTCATCCCTTTACTGCTTCAGGTGGGTGGGCTTGTTGTTGTACATTTTGTATCCACTTGATTTATTTAAGATTCATTGTGAATCAAGTTTTTCCAATCTTTGACCACTCATTGAAAATGGAATTCATCTGTTTTCATTACTTTAAGGTTTGGGAGGCGAGAACAAACAGATTTATCTTTGTATGATAAGAGTTTAGCAATTAATTGTCTTACACCTTTTATATGGCTGTAGGTATGACTCGGTTTGGGATTTGACCGAATACTTATTATTATACCGAAAACTGTGTTTAGCAAAGTTTAAAAGTGAACAGGGCCCCATCATGTTTTGCATGTTTGTTTACCCCCTTCTTTATTGCTAGTTGCTTTTAGATGATTGACTGTCTACATATCTTTTGACAGAACCCCGAGTTCAAGAGTAACCGACTGAAGCGTTGGATCATGATCGGCGATCACCACCAGTTGCCGCCGGTGATCAAGAACATGGCGTTCCAGAAGTTCTCCAACATGGAGCAGTCACTGTTCACCCGTCTCGTCCGCCTGGGGGTACCCACCGTCGACCTCGACGCCCAGGGGAGAGCCAGGGCTAGGTAGGTTCTATCCTGATTTTAAACATTTTAGTATGATAAGCTCATAACAAGATAGTTACTTGCATCTATCTGAATAGCTTACATGTCCCATGTGTAACTAAGACCTAAATCATAACTTCCGAGTAGCCATAGAATCCTTTCATGACAAGGTCATTTTACATTTAATAATTATTTACAATCAATACCATGGTATTTTTCTAGAATGTGTGCATTATTATAAGGTTGATTGATTAGCCTTATTATCCCCCTTCCCTATGTTGCAGCATTGCATCCCTGTACAACTGGCGCTACAAGAAGCTTGGCAGCCTGCCCCACGTGTTCTCCAACCCGGAATACCGGCTCGCCAACGCGGGGTTTGCGTACGACTACCAACTCATCAACGTAGAGGACTTCAACGGGCAGGGCGAGTCGGAGCCCAACCCTTACTTCTACCAGGTTCGCTTGTTTGTTTGTTTATTATAACCTTGCTGAACAAAGTTTGAAATGGGAAAACTGGAGTCCCCCTATTGGTTGGTTGGTTAGTTGGTTGGTTGGTCGGTCGGTCGGTCGGTCGGTCGGTCGGTCGGTCGGTCGGTCGGTCGGTCTCAGAGCAAATGATGTAAAGCAAACTTGTTTATAATACTGACTTCTGGTAGGTCTTTCCATAGTGATTCATTAAACTATCCACTACTTTCTTGGGTAGCTGACTTAAGCGTAAGAAATCAAAATTAAACCCTTACTTCTATCAGGTTGGGGTGTTTGTTAATTATATCTGCTGAACAAAGTTTGAAATGGGGAAAACTGGAGTTCCCTTATTAGTTGGTTGGCTGGTTGTTGGTTAGTCTTTGAACAAATTATGCGGAGAAAACTTCTTCCACAATTCTTTATTGTAATTTTACACTTTTTATAACACTTTCTTCTGGTAGGTCATACCATAGTGTTTAAGTAATCTTTTCACATCTATCTTGGGTAGTTGACCTTAACTTACAAAGTGCAGATAGGGCACAGTCTGGCCCATAACTGACAACTGCTGTACGTCACTCAAAGATTAGGGTGACTGGCTGTAATAATAAGACTGCAGCTTTGACCAGTTGAGCTATTAAGCCTATTAGCATTTCCAGGAGTGATGCATGTGATTGGTGTAGATATCAATATTTATCGATAATGCAAGAATACAATAGCTTTAAAACTTTCACCGGTTTAAAAAAACAACAGAAAAAACTTCTATATTCATTATTGCCTAGACACATAATTATAATTTTAATTATTTGTCTCATCACTTTCCTTTCTGTGTTGTACAGAATCTGGGTGAGGCGGAGTATGTGGTGGCCATGTTTATGTACATGCGACTGCTGGGCTACCCGGCGGACAAGATCTCCATACTGACCACCTACAACGGCCAGAAACACCTGATCAGGGATGTCATCCAGCAGCGGTGTGCCAAGAACCCCTTCATCGGCAGACCACACACCGTATGTAATAGTTCAATGGCTTCGAAATCTTTCTTGTGCCAAATACTCTCCAGTCTCCTTCATCCAGCTGTTTTGTGCTTTCAACCTATTAATCATTGTTACTGTCCTTCCGTCGGTCTGTCACAAAACTAGTTGTTGGCAAAACTTTGCCATTTCTTAAAATTTCTTTACCAAACTTTCAAATAATGTTGTTTTTGACAACACCAACATATTTATGCCATATATTTTTAAGATCTATGTCACATTTGCCAGAGTTTTGATGCTTTCTTAACTTGGATTTTGTCATGAAAACTTAACATTGGCTATAACTTGGCCTTTTTGTAATGGCTCTTCATTAAACTTCCAAATTATATTGCTTACAACAACACAGACATGAATTTGTCTACTTTTTTAGATCAAGTTCACATTTGTTCACAGTTTTGCCCCAATTTGTACATTTATTTTGTCATGAAAACTTAATGATACATGTATGCTTTAACTCTTGTTAACTTTTTGTTACTCTGACAATGTCTCCGAGGGCAACACAATTGTTTAAATGAACAAATAAATGATCTACTTATTGAATTTTGTTAATCTGGTATCGATCATAGTATTAATTTGACATCCATGTGTATTTCAGGTGACGACGGTGGACAGGTACCAGGGCCAACAGAACGACTACATTCTCCTCTCCCTGGTCCGGACACGCACTGTTGGCCATCTCAGGTACATGGGGGCATTATCTTGTGCTGGTTGATAGAGCGTGAGACTGGGTATGAGCGTTTGGGGTCCTGGACCTACTGGAAGTGGCTAACTCTCTCAACGATGATTGATAATAATACAAATGTAGACATTTTGCTTAGTCTGGTAACAGTTGTTAATCACATTTGACTCATTACAGATAAGTACTCAGTAATGAGGAACCTGAACACAATACTTGAGTATGACAGACATCACTTTGTTGTTAAAATGGTATTTTTTAAACACCACATCTTAAACTCTGAGAAAATAACCTGACTTTTTAGATATTACATAAGTTTACCTTAATCAAGTTAATGTTTTTAATGCCTTAAAAAATGCCTTTTAGTTTTTTACCTTGTGTAAATGTGATTGTAAATGTCTCCGCAGATTAAACGAATCTGGATCCAATGCCTACCCATGAAAAAGTGTGCATTGGTTGGTTTACTGCAACGATATGACCTAAACAGTGTTTATAATGGCACAAAATCCAACCAATTACTTCTGTGTTGCCAGGGATGTGCGTCGTCTGGTTGTGGCGATGTCGAGAGCTCGGTTGGGTCTGTATGTGTTCGCCAGAGTCGGTCTCTTCAGCAACTGCTTTGAACTTACTCCAGCCTTCAACAGGGTAAGACAGCGGCTTAGCTTCTCTATATAGTGACATCCCAGCCCAAGAATTTAACATCTGCCTATTGGTAAAGAAGCTGATAATATATCACATTTGTGATGAAAGGGTAATCTTTGAGTGCTTCAAAAACTTGTTCTTGCCCAAGTGCCAAGCATGAAGGTAGGAACACATTTTATGTGCACTGGTAGATGCAAAAGAAAACTCTTTCTTGCTATTTCATCCTCAGCTATCTATAAAACACAATATAGATGCTTAAATAAAAAAAATCCAGTTCCCATTACCTGAATAACCCTTATTTTTAAGTTAACTAAATTTAATGGGAAATAGCAATTGATGCAAAACTTTCCACAATAAATTTACACAATATAATACTGAATCCACAAATTAAAATGGAAAATGCTATTGACCAGGAAAATTATCATTAGAATTACAGATGTACAGTTTACCTAGCAGCCAGCCGTTTTGTGATAGCATGTAAAGAAAATATCACAAGATTATCAACCTTATGACATGTTTCAGCTGTGTGCAAGGCCCGTCAAACTGCACATTGACCCGAATGAGAACTTCCCTACATCTAGAAAGGTGGGTGTTTTACTTTTAAGTCTTCTTGAACTGTCATACATGTGATGTAAATTACATCCTATAAAAAATACAAATAAAACGTATTTTAAATTACCAGTAATATGTTTTAAGGCTTCACTCTTCTCTCAAACCTCATTCAAAAAATGAGATTTAATAATTTAAGCTACAAAAACTTGCTTTTCGTCCTTATATAAATTAGTAGAAACTAAGGGCTTCATGGACATATCAACCCGTGTGCCGGACCATCTGAAATGATGTTTGGTCTGAAAAAGTGGGAAATTACGTAACATCATAAAGCATGTCATTTGAGCCAATCAGAAGACTGAACCTTTTGTGTATCCTTGGCTACCGGCACATACAATGTTTGACATAACGTGATATCCCGCATTTGTCAAAGCAGCAGATGTCATTTCAAGCGTTCTGTCTAATGGTGAATTACAAGAACCATGTGTTGTTTCACATTCAGGCTGAGGAGAAGTGCCAACATGAGCCGATGGTGATCGCGGACATGCCCCACATGGCGCAGTTTGTGTTTGACCTCTACAACCAGAAGATAGACCGACTCATGGTCCTGCAGAAACTGCCCAGGGTAAACCACCTTGTGCACCTTACTAGAACTTTTGCTTATTATAAAGTCATTAGAACACTAATTTTGATGTATTTCGGGGGTAAGCCTTGAATTTAAAACCTTAACAAAATAATATTTTGTTTACAGCTTAAATTGAAAAATATAAACAAAAGGTACACAAAACATTAAAAATGAATCATAAATCTTAGAAATAAGAGAAAGATTCCCATTAATATTAAGAAAATCACAGTGTTAAATTCTCTATTATTGTATGTAGTTGGTCATGTGATTAATCCCGTTTTTAACAATTTTGTAACAATTTTACACAAGCTGAAAGTTCATTTGTAGAACCCTCTTTTCTTGCTACTTATTAGTATGAATCTTTGAAATGTTAACAAGTTTTCATGTTTGTTTTCAGGCAGAGATGATGAAACCTCCAAGGCAAGAAAAATAAAAACATGAACTGCACCAATACCGGTCAAACATTTGAATTATTAAGTGGGTGTGTTCTCAGAGTGGAATTTAGCATAAAGAAGGTTAGAACAAGGGAGGTATGACATTGATACCAATTCCTAGAAAGACAGGAAACTACATGTTCATGTGGTGTGAACTTCAGGCATGGTCTTGGCGCCACCAGATTCGTGCATGTAGTTCGTGCATGCAGTTCGATATTGACTGAGGCTTGTTTAGATGAGAGATTGATGACAAAGAATCCTGACACTGTAATGATCATTATGGATCATGTGCTGTACATAATAACCATCATATAATTATATTAACATAATTAAAACTTTGATTTCAAAAACATTGGTTTCTTTCACTTTACATTGTAATAATGTGAACTTGATGCTGTATTCACACTTGTATATTTGCAGGATAATATTATGTACTATATATGGCTGTGTGAATAAAATAAAATAAGTGGGTGTGTATTCTGTTGTAACTTGTAAAAGTGTTTACTCCTGTTGCTCTAAACATTGATTTACTGTCATGATTGATTCAATAATCCATTAGGTTGTATAACTCTGTGGTCTGCAATGTTTCATAAAATAAAGGTAAACTTGCTAGTATAACAAATGTGTCAACTTTTTACAATTTATTCCATCTTGGTTACAAGAAGCACAGTGTAACATACATACAAGAGGAATATGTCTCGTTTAATAAAACTCCATAACAACCTAGCCACAATGCCCAATATGAGTATAAATGCAGCCATTAAAAGGATCACAGTAATAGAAGGAGGTTTTGCAAAAACAACTGTTAAATCCTAAAAGAAATTAGTATATTATATAGTGACATCAGTCCTCAAGTAAGACTATGGTGTTTTGATTTAGACAAAATGTTAACCCTCATGTTTCTAATATTAATTTTAATCCCAATATTTTAACTACAATTATTAGTTATGTAAAATTATCACATACAAAATTAATGAGAAAAGACCCATAAAATTCTCAGTGATCATACTTGTATTGAAAGAAACATGCATACAATAGATCTACCATGCACCAAAATAGCCAAGGCAAGATAAAGAGGAATAAAGTATGAAATCTTACATGTATGAGTATATATTAATTACAAACTTTACACTGTATTATAATAACTTGGCTTTGGCAGTTACAATAATACTGGTCAATTAAAATATAGATTTTTGCAATATCTATTTATTTCTTTACATTTTAACATATAAATAGAATATGCAGTAAAGTTTAAATATTTCAATACTCAAGCAATGCCCAGTTCCATAATAACAACAACAACCCTATTACGAAGTTAATTCTTATGATGGTAGTTATGTTGACAGACAGTTCTCATTTACATAGACGTAGACTTTGCAGCCAGCATTATTTAATTACTTGGCTCCATCATATTTTAAGGTTTGGTGACGGAATTATGTGATGACAGTGGGCTCTTGCCGACCTGTGAGTTCTCGAAGCTGGGAGATTCTCAATGCTATGTCGATCAGAGGTCTCAGAACATCCTGAAAACAGATACAAAGAAATTTGTTGACCAATGGAAGGGTCAAAAGAGACAAGGGTCAAACTTGCTTCATGTCATAACTGATACTGGACAATACGCTTGGTGTACTGTGTCCCCAATCGAAGGAGAAATACTCATAAAATCCCTTACCTTCACCCTTCAGTGAAGTTTTACAAACACTATTTTAATCATTAATTTTGTCAAATTTGTATTTTACTGCTAAGTAGAACAGGCCAATAAATCTTCAAAAATGGTTATGAATTTTACCCAAAACATATCAATTCCCAAATTTGGACTCTTCTTACCAAAATGATTTTAATCGGGGTAGGCTTCTTTTTTTTCCATTTTTTTTTCCAAACATTTTGTTAACAATAACAAAGATCACCGCCATTTTTACAATGTTTATAATAATAATAATAATTTTTTATATTTTCAGGGAGATTTTTAAAACAAAATGCTATTTTATTTATTTATCTTCAAGTTTCTATACAATGCTCACTAATCACTTCAAAGGGTGTTGAACCAACCTGTGGATCGAGGGAGAACTTGGCTGGGTCTGATTCGTATCCCTCGATGTACACTCTGATGGTGGCACCACTACTGCCTGTACCGCTCAGACGGAATATGATACGGGAATCGTCACTGAACAGGATTCGGATGCCCTTAAATAACACACAATAGTATCGTGGTTAATGCAATTGTATCCGTTAACAAACAAGATGTCATGTTTTCTAAATGGGCACTTGTATTAAACTAATGGAAATGGTTGTTTGTATAAAACAATTGGAAATTAGTGCTTGAATTAAACAAATAAGTGTGTGTGTTTTTATTAATTTGACATTTACCTAAAATTGCTAACAAGTATTCTTGACGAAAACAAACCAAAAAACAACAGATTTTATTATTAACTCAACTGTTTAGTCAATGAATACATGTACATTTGTGATATGTTGTACACAGTTAAATTGAACATGCTTCTTCTAACCCAGAACATGAGATTATGCAAATAAATTGAGGGCTTGTGCAAAACTATTGTAACTTGTAATATAAAATAAGGTATTTGATAATTACAATAGTTTTGCCCCAAGCCCCTGGTAATCAGTATAATAACCTGGTTGCTGCTGACACTTTTATCGACAGGGTCGGTGTAGGAGAAGTTGTCAATGTTGGCAATAGTGTACGTCTTGTCGCCAGATGTGTACGTCGTGCCCTTATTGGAAGCCGTGGACACAAACGTGTTGAGGTTCGCCATCATCTCGTTGGCTGGCCCGGACTCACAGTTTTCATAGTCATACCTACAATATTAGCAATAGAACATTTTCTTTGATACCTAAAGAAGGCTTTACAATTATTGTAACCTAAAGTACATAAACGTTGCGTTGCAAGAGACATCAACATCTGATAGTAAAAATAGTTAATGGCATAAATCCTTTAAATTCATCTTATTCTTATAAGAATACACCTTTTACACTAAATTTATTTTAGTTGCCTGAAGTTCAGACTAAGTTTAAAAAAAAAAGGATTTTCTGAATAATACAAATCACTGTTTTGTATGTGAGGCTGATCAATCACTAATCAACCGAACAAAATCTATTTTATCAAGCTTACAATTCTAGCGTACAACTGACAGACCTGGTGTAGAAGTTTCTGCCGTATTTCTGCCAGTGCTGCCTCATGACGTCCTCCACGGACTGCTTCTTGCTGGCCAGCACAGACAGCCAGGCCAGAACCGCCCACAGACCATCCTTCTCCCTGGGAAAACATGCATTGTACACTCACATTGAATACAACAACATTTCCACTATTAGGTATCTACTGTTGTTGACTAGCACAAATTGCTAGATCAGAACTGCTCATATACCACTATGCTCTTTCTTAGTTCATATATTGCTTCCACGAATACCCTAGTTAAAAAATGACTGGCAAAGTTAGATTCTCAAATATTGCGAATACTTTCCTTACCTTATGTGATCGGAGCCTGTGCCGAAGCTCTCCTCCCCACACAGTGACAGCCGTCCATCATCCATGAGGTTACCAAAGAACTTCCACCCAGTAGGAACCTCAAAACACTCCAGGCTTTTCGCTTTAGCCACTCTGAAAAATATAAACCAGGCCTTATTTTAATAATTCTTATATTTTACCTTTATTGATTAAGACTTTGAAAAAAGCATGTAGGAAAGACTAGGCAACAACAAAGTTAGATGCCGAAAATTAAAATGACTGCCCTGTTTTGTTGTTGGGATACATAGAAAAACGACCAGGAGTTTTTGGCTAAAGAAACTAACAAACAGTAAAAGAGTGGCAGTTTGTTTGAACTGTTTATTTTGGGCAATGTTTCTCAAAACTGTTCTCAAAAGTTCTTTTTTTGTCAATCTTGAATTTACTGAAACTAAGTCTCAAGTGTCTAATTTTCTCTTAAATGTACTCAATCTTATATTCAAGAAACCAATGTGTAAAAGCAGAAAAATCACTATTAATCAAATACAGTAAAAATGTCTGAAAATATTCAAGTAATTCAGCACCATGTTCAAACAAAAACTTGAGGTTCTGTCCCTATAAACAACTTACCTATCGACAGCGCCGCTGGTGGGCATGCTGCGGGCGTATCCCTTCACCCCAGTCTTCTGGAAGTACGGGATACACTCCAGGTTGTCGGCCAGCACTGCCAGCGAGTCTGATGGAGTCACGAAGAAGGCATTCTGTCCTAGCAACATGTTTCTATCCTGAAACAGAAGTTCATGTTTTTTATTTTATTTTTTGACTACTATGTATTTATTCTTTATGACTGATTTTCTGTAATCACTGATAAACCAGAAAACTTCTGAAGATATACAATTGGTGGTAGAGGTATGTGATGTTATATTCAAACAAAAAGATAATATCATGGTAGTCAGTCCACATAACAAGCATTCCTATTTTCATCAATACTAGACTTTACTCTGAACACACAAAGGCACAAAAGCATATGATTCATTATCAATGTGGTTTAGTTTTAGTTTTTAGTACAAAACGTTTTTTAAATTAATTCAAGCCATAAATCTTACCCCATCCCCATCAAATGCTGCCCCAAAGCCATGCACCCCTTTCTTGAGTTCCTCCACTAGATCCGCAGCGTATGTAAGGTTGGGATCGGGATGGAGTCCTCCAAAATCCTCCTTTGGTTCACAGTTTATAAGACTGGATAGAGACACTCCAAGGTCAGCATGGAAAATCTGTTTTGCATACGGGCCCATTACTGCAATAATCAGGAATTTCAAATTTAGATATTATTTTATCGTGCATAATAGACAGTTATCACTTTATTCAGTATGGTATTAATTCCTAATTAGTTCCTATTTCTTAACAAGAGGGCCCAGAGGGCCCTGGAACGCTCACCTGAGACAGAATACTTAAGAGTTCCTTTTTTCATTGCTTTATGTACAACAGGCGACACCTGGGA
>Ga0224511_10003039_pt1 | contig 11808 bp, 6 predicted proteins | sample SF_May12_sed_USG_2_FD_169988 | JGI IMG/M metagenome (GOLD analysis project Ga0224511, IMG submission 169988) | Sediment microbial communities from San Francisco Bay, California, United States - SF_May12_sed_USGS_8_1 | ecosystem: Environmental > Aquatic > Marine > Sediment | place: USA... | reverse complement strand
TAGTTTCAGACAAGAAGATTTTTGAAAATTGCATTTTGAAAACCTATTTTTTGACCCCGTGACCTACATATGCAACCAATCAGAACCATTTAAACAATTTTGGTAGGGGACCACCCAGGGACCATTCTGTTTGAGTTTGGTCAAATAACCATTAGCGGTTCACTAGAAGATGCTGTTTGAACTTTTCCTAATATAATTCATTGTAAAATTGTGACCCCCGGGGCGGGGTCAATTTTAACCCCAGGGACATAATTTGAACAACTTTAGTAGTGGATCTCTAGATGATGCTATATACCAAATATGAAAGCGCTGGGCCTTATAGTTTCAGACAAGAACTTTTTTTGAAAATTGCATTTTGAAAACCTACTTTTTGACCCCGTGACCTACTTATGCAACCTATCAGAACCATTTGAACAATTTTGGTAGAGGACCACCCAGGGATCATTCCTGTTGAGTTTGGTCAAATTACCTTTAGCGGTTCAAGAGAAGATGTCGTTTGAACATTTCCTTATATAATTCAATGTAAAATTGTGATCCCCGGGGCGGGGTCAATTTTGACCCCAGGGGCATAATTTGAACAACTTTGGTAGAGGACCTCTTGGTGAATATATATACTAAATATGAAAAGTCTAGGCCTTGTAGTTTCAGACAAGAAGATTTTTGAAAATTGCATGTTGAAAACCTATTTTTTGACCACGTGACCTACTTATGCAACCAATCAGAACCATTTGAACAACTGTGGTAGGGGACCACCCAGGGAATATTCCTGTGAAGTTTGGTCATAAATCCAATGAGTAGTTTCAGAGAAGATGTTTAAGTAAAAAAGTTTACGCACGCCGGACGACGGACGACGACGGACGACAGACAAAGGCCGGTCGTAATAGCTCACCCTGAGGACTTTATGCTCAGGTGAGCTAAAAATGGATCGGTTTTCTTTTGCTATACCAAACAAGAAATCAATATGGCTGTTTTATTATTATTATTTTATAAGCAAAAAAAATCAATATATCATCTTCAACAAAATAAAAACAAAACCATATGTATTAATTGTTTGATCGTCGCAAACAATGTTTGTATTTGCTATAAACTAACCAGACAGCCAACATTATGAAATCATAGCAATATAGTAGTTCATTTTTATGCAATATCCGGAATTGTGTCACTTCCGGATTTACGGCACTTATACTTTTATCATTTTAAGCTATTGAATCGGTTTTGCACAAACTGTGTAATTATTTACAGCACAAATCGGTAACAACATTTTTGATACAAAATAAGACAGTTAGTTGATACATAGCTTATGTGCATGCAACAAAATATAAATTTGTTAAAAAAATAACCAATTATTTCAACTTCTAATTAATGTTCATAATTATGCAAATTGGGTAATAAACTGATATTTATAGAAACATATGTTTTAAACATTCTCTACTACATGTATGTAGACCCAAATAAAGTTGATTTAAATACATATATAGCCAATATATGACACCGTGATGCATTGCAGTCCTTAATTAACAATCGCATGGGTTGCCAAGGAAACGAGTTTATTCTGCCTTCACCCAGCGTCGATTTTCCACCGAACAACCCTATTCTTAAATACCAGTGCCCATACTACAAAAATATGTGGGTCTACAAAATATCCACCTGGGGGATGATTTCACCTTCTGGCTCATGGACTAATAGTGATTTTGGGGGTAAATGCATTAAAGGTAGAGATTCATTTATGAATATCAATTATGTCAATACGTAGCAATCAGGTTAATACCACATGAGTAAAATATTGCTTAGTAATTTAAAAGTACCATGTTCTTGTTATAAAACATAACAAGTAGTCATTAATTAGCAAAACAATAGATTTTACGCCGTTGGGGATAACTCTCAATATACGAAGAATATATATTTTACACTTTTTCACACGTTTATGGTATACTGAACCAGTTTTGCAACGATATAGGTATAGCTATGTATTTCTATCACGGCTGTGAGAAGTTATGTGTCAACTATTTATCCATTGCCTCGATAGGTTTAAATATTGCGTCTAACAAGGCTACTGAACAGTTTCCTGACAACTTCGGAGGTGGAACGTCAGACAAAGCGGTTGATGGATACAAAAGACACGCATTATCAGCCGATATGTGTGCCCACACAAACTGGTTTGCATCGACCACTGTGGCCTGGTGGAGGGTTGACCTTGGCGACTGGTATATATTAACCGGCGTGAAGATTTTCAACAGGGATCAAGCTGGTATGTTTCTTTTATAGTTCTTTGTTACAGATGTTATAAAATATTATAGGGAAATTTGAATAAACATTTACTCCACTTTACGTTTGAATTTGAAAAAACATTTTTATATTAATGAACTCTGTTTTGTAAAATATATTAAGATCGCTGCAGTTGTGTTTGCACTGATTTATAAATAAAATCATTAGACATTTAAAATTAATAAATTACCCGTAGAAAAAAGAATGTACGCTAATTTTGTGTTACTACAAGAACAATGTTTATAAGTAATTGCAAATACATTTTATGCAGCTGAACGTGCACGTCTAAGTGGAATGGTGATCAATGGTTCCACCAGCACAGATGGAAGCGAAACGGAGCTGTACAGGGATAAGTCAAATGTAGAAAACTGTACTGGAAAATATACAAACCCAGCGTATACCGTGTGTCAAGATATAATAGCGATTCCTATATCTAGCGATCAGTCCTGGCGATATGTAAAGATATCTACCACCGATTACCTCATGTTATGTGAGGTGGAAGTATTTGCCGGTAAACCTTGCTATATTAAACTTATATGTATTGCCCATAGACATAAGCTGTGTTTGCTAGACGTTTAACATGTTATCTCAAATTAACATAATTTAAATATCTTTACATGTATGTATTATCCACAATATGTTTGTATGATTGTATAAAGTATTAGTTTATGTAAAGAGGTTTGCAGTTCCCCAACTATAACAGATGGACAGGTTTCGAGTCCATCGAAGACAATCTATAAGTCTGGAGACGTCGTGACCATAACCATAACCTGCAATCCGGGTTATGTACCCAGCAGCTTAGACACAACGTGCCAATCAGACAGATCATGGATCTGGAGTGGTGAAGAGCCGAAGTGTTCAGTTGGGACATGTAATAGACCCTCAACTATTTTTAATGGTTGGCTGACACCGGATCAACCAACATACAACTATAACACCACTGTAGTACTAAGCTGTAACGATGGGTATGAAATAAAGAAAGGAACAGCGCACCGAACATGTTCCGAGGACGGCACCTGGGGTCCAGTGCCAATTGACTGTGTGAAAATAATTTGTAACGATACTGTGAATGTAAGGCATGAATCCATCAAGCAATATCCCCATATTTCCTTCAGTGAGGTCGGCCGTGTTATCTATAATTCGTCATTCTTCCACTTACAAGAGGGTTCTGCTGAGGTGAATTGTTCTGCAGATAGAAAGTTTGCATGGACGAACTCCCCAGTGTTTGGTAGATGATATGCGTATTTTACATTTCTATAAACTAAGTAATCAGATTCATGAATTATACAAAATTATCATTCATTATTTCTATTTAAAACAAAAAAAACATAATTTGTATAATACTTGTGAATTGTTCTTAATTTGTTCTTCTTATCGAAAGAAAATAATCCATAAAAACATAATTTCATTTTATTTAATGAATTATTATGATACCGTGCATAACATACATTTTAGTACCTGTTTGCCCACTGATACACATAGACAAAAGCCAGAGTAACTCCAGTGGCTGCATTTCGTCTTACAAATGTTCAGTTGGTACAACCCTCCAATACGCTTGCGAATCAGGCTATATCATATCGACGCCGAGAACAAAGTGCCTTGAGGACCATACCTGGAGCAACGCACCTCTATGCATCGACGGTGATAGACTTTTTTTACCTAGTTTATTATTTACAATATAATGTTATTTTATAGTTTATTAACCGCGAATACAATATGTATTGCACTATTAAATGACAAACACAGTTTAGACATGCATTATTGTTTGGAATAGATTTTTTTAAAAGCATTATAGTAATTACATTTTAACTATGATATTAAATTGAACATGGTTTGTTCTTATTCGCATAATAATAATAATAAGTATTCTCGTGACATATTAAATGCTGGTTATTTTATTACTTTTATTAACAGTGCCAGGTGAACCACAGAATCAATCACTACATGTACTTATTGTGGCGACTGCTGTAGGTTGGACTCTCTTTGGATTACTTCTTCTGCTTATTTTGGTGTTCTTTGTTTGGTAAGTCTACACTGTCTTATTTCGTTTATTCATACATTTGTATAAATAAATACTTATATTTGTGGTGCAATTTTTAAGAGCTTAAAGCACAAATAACACTAACTTAAACTCTCAAATAATAGAGTGTTTCGAATTGAATATGTACAAACAGTTAGCCTATGGTGACAAAACGCATTTTATATTCAGCAAGAAAATACGTTCAACAAACAAGAGCAAGACCAATGACAATGCGGCCAGTCCTAACCAAGCAGAAAGCAACTACACAGATCTTGAGGAAAGATCACGGCCTTCCAGCAACTACACGGAACTTCAGACACGGACTGATGACTACAGCAGCATAGACGCCGCTGGTCATGCTTATGTCAACATACAGCAAGAGTGATCTGAATCACAAACTTGTATTATGCATGATAATTATGATTTATGTGTTATATAGTCATAGATAACGTCAATGTATAAAACACAATAATTCATTTGTAAAAAGCTTTTGCTTAATACTAATTTTGTAAATTAAATTCTTCTCTACTCTCAAAAGCGTATTTCCCTGTTTTCAATGCACTCTTTACAATCATATCGATAGACGGTTAAGGCTAAATCAAACAAAAGAATAAGGTTAACTGCATTTGCGATAAAGGAAGTTTAAGGTTTAAGAAATATGAAACCCCGGCCTTAGTCCTTTCATTAGAATGTTGAGTATTTGCTAATGCCTGTAGGTTTAATTCAATTCGAACACACTAAACTATTACGATTCAGACTTAAATCAGGAAGTTGCTGGCTCAAAGGGCATTGATATTCTTTAAACATTTATTTTGAATCATATTGCCAATTATAACCTATACCATAACAACAGAGGATGGTCCATAAAGAATGTTCAGTGGCAAACATTATCTCACAAAAACAGCTGACACAACAACATAAACACACTCGAACTTATGTGGTAAAACTCGGGCCGGGTTATCTTGTGAAGTCTTTAGCGAATAACACTAAGGCGTAGATAAAAGTAAGGCCTCAGTACATTGGCCAACATCGCATTTTCTAAAATTATAATGTGATGAAGTTTAACACATTTGGCATCCACTGGTTAAATACATTTAAAATATTTGAAGTATGTTTTTTTGTTTATTTTTGTTCTTTAAAATGAATGTTATCGACAAAGACAAGTATTTTTACATATATTTTAATTTGGAAATAGGATAAAAGCATAGCATAAAATAGATATCTGTTTAAACAGTATTCAAATAATTTATGCACGCTAAGGCGTAGAAAGAAAAGTTGTTTGTTTCAACTAACCCGACCGACCCTAATTTTTCATGCCGACCCTAAAGTTTTTTCCAGCTCAATTTCAGAAAAGAATCCTAATTAAAGATGCTAGGTCTGTATCTTTATACTCTTATAATCAGTCACAAATCTTCCAATATGTTAAGAATACTAAATAAACAAACATTGTATAAAGAATTGCAAACTTTTGTGACAAATAATGTGTTTTTGGACAAAAAGTAAAAACACAACAACAACAAAACAAACAATCAAACATAAACACCCTTGCCGAAGCCGGGGATTGAACCAGGGACCTCTTGCATCCAAAGCGGATGCGTTACCACAGCACCACCGAGTCAACTGAGAGTAACCATTGTAGTCAAGCTATTTAACTGTTTCGACGCAATGGGTCGAAACGTAAATAAACAAAGCCAAATTTGCGGGCCAGACATTTTCAACAAATTCATTTTTTCTGTAATATTATTGCATGCATGGATAACTATATTTGGCAGTTCCTCATATTTTCGGGAGTAGGTTTCGCTGCTTAAATATGATTAAAATGTAAGATGTAAACAATTCTGACCTAAAAGGTACAGATGTAGCATCTTTAAACCTAATTTTGAGATTTTTTCAATTTATTGCAGTTTTGTTGACAATTCATCAAGATAATGGTGTGAAACTTGCTTTTTTAACCAGTTAAAGTAAAAATAACAAAAATGAACATGTTTTCAATATAAAAATGAGTAACTTTCTTTGAAAAAAGAAAAAAGTTAATAAGAAAAAAAGTTATGCCGACCGACCGTGCCTAATGTTTTAGCGATGTTAGTGGAAACAAAGAACATTTTTACGCCTAAGGCTAGTTAAAAAGTTACACATCTAACCTTTCTTCTCACACAATTTCCATGGACTTAACGCGTGATTTTGTCGTTTATCGCATTTGTTTTTTCGCTGACACTGTTTCCTTTCTGAAATTGCCTCATTTTGTTTGGCTTTTGTATTTATACGTGTTCATTTATTTTAATATTCTAGTAAGTAAAAGCAGGCAAATCATTGGAAGTGCTGACGGATGACGTATAAGTTTTTTAGCATGTTTGTGCCCATGTTTTCTGTATAAACATGCTTTTAAAATTGATTCGCGAGCGAAGCGAGTAAAAAATTCAGAAAAATGAGCGTTTTGGACATAATTAAAGGTCCGCGGCCGTTCGAGAGGGGGCACCGGGTGCCCCTGGATCCGCTAGTGGTTAAAGAGACTCCACTGCGGTCTGGTCAAATGTAGAAACTTTTTCATTACCAGCGAGTTAGAAGCATTGACACAAAGCCAGTGATGCAATAATATGTGTTATATCACCTGACAATAAGTTTAAAACATAACTTTTCTTCTATGTTTCAGGTAAAGCGTTACTCTGGCAAATTTTAACATTCATTTGCAGCTGCGCATGCGCAACGGATATCAGTTGAAATAAAGGATTTTAGTCCAAACGGTCCCAGTTCAAAGCTATCTCAATCCAAAATCGCCTTACTTTCTTTCAAAACGACCCCCTTTCGAAGAAAAAGGTCCCACAGGAAAACGTCCTTGGTCAAAACGTCCCCAAACTGAAAATACAATGTTATATTAATGTCAATTATTAACCATTCCAGGTTATAACTGCATGACAATGCACATTGAAAACACCTATCTTTTATATAGTTTATACATTTTTTAAGAAAACACTAGTTGTTCTTGTGTTTTTGTTTACACAAACGCCTCATTTTCATTAGTTATTGTATTTAAACATTATATATTTATATTTGAGTATCATACGTTAGACTTTATGTTCAGATATTCAAATAATAATGCTTTCATAGATTGAAGTTTTATATTTCTACTTTTGCACAAAACTTTTTATAATTACAGTTTCGCTATACGAATAACATATTGAATCACGAGGTTATTGGTTTCTTCTATGTTTTTTTGAACAAAACATATCTTATACTAGTTTGAAAGTCAATGCAGTGATACTTTGAAATGTAATTAAATCAAAACGACGCTCAAAAACAAAAACAGTATGCTAATAATTAGCTTTCAATTGTACGGTAGAGGTTGCTCAATTTCCAGACAAAATACTGGGCAATAAAGTATCTGTATTATAAGCAGAAAACAAAACCATCAACTGTGGCAAATAATTATTAGTACAAATTTGGCTAATCTGTTGCACTTTGTCATGTTTTCACTGAAAATATGACTAACGCATAATATATATCACTGTTGTTTGAATAAAGTTATAACCAACCCGCAAATAACAGACTTTGTTTTGTAAATTATATATAGAAGTGAAATGTCCACTGCCATTCAGTGGGCGTCGTGTTTCATTGAATAAAGCCCTTGGCTCGTTTGGCGAGCGTGCGACTTCAATCTCCGGCATCGAGCAAAACATATTTTAGGGAAATATGTCGTGTGTACGTTTAAAGATTCTAACTTATTTTACAAAAAATACGTATGGACGAAAGAACAGATGAAACATATGACGCCACCGATATTTAATTTCAAACATCGCCTAAGAAAAACATTGCAAATAGCGGAACGTATTAAAAAGACTTATCCACGTGTACCTTTCACACTCAGGTCTCTTAGATCTACTAAATGATAAGGTATACTTAGTAAATACTTACACATTAAATGTAAATTTGTGAACAAGCGTATCGTTTTCGCAAAAGATACATGACACTTTTAAAGTGCACCCATAGAAAATGAAGACGAATAAAGATACGGAACTTTTAAATTCAAGTGGACAGAAATTGCTACCTACTCTTTGACTATTTGTTTAGCCTTTAAACCCTTTTTCATCGTGTATTAATTTGATACAATATTCCCTGTTTAATATAATACGATCTTTTTGTCAGTGTGTGTGTTCATAAAGTTATGCGCATTTATAGTTTAATATTACGCTTCCTTTCCTCAAGTTTTGAACGTTTAATGAGGAAGTTCAATTTTGCTCGTGTAGTATCGTGTATATATTAACATAAGGGTAGTTGTAGACACAAAACAGTTGTTAAAGCAGGTTTTAAGCAGTTCACGATTAGTATTGACGGAATCATGAAACTCACACGTCTGTTCAATTTGTGTTTGTCGGTGTGGAATATCAGCTATTGTATCGCTGTTGATGACTTCGAAGGTAAGGACGACACGTCTTCTGTGTATCAAAAATTAGGTCAATGTCTATTGAGTGATATTTAAATAACCATTTAATTAGTTATGTTACGTATGTCGTATGTCTAACGTAGGAGATCATTTTATAGTATCAGCATAAGCTTTTTACAATGATAGAGTTGTGTGCAGAAATACTTCACTTCTTTTTTATTTAGTTGTCAACTAAATTTACCAGTATGTGGCATGTTGTTAGTACAACATCAGGTCCAAATAGGTTATATGTTCGAAGACATATTTATTTACTGATGGAAAAAGCCTTCGTATGTTCACTTGTTGAAATATATTAAGGATCGTGACATAGACACACGGAAAAACGGTATACCATTGCAATGTTGTTTAGTGCTGGTTTACAGCATTCATAAAATTTTGTTATAACAAAGTATATAAACAGAACAACATTGTAAGGCTAACGAAAACGATAGTAAATTTATTATGTTTTACTGTATACAGAAAAAGTTTAGTCATATTTTTATGACAATACTGTAAGTCTCTGTATTTTGATATTTTGATTGTATCCAAAAACATTTAGTTTCATAAACAATATGTGATTATATAGTGTGTCTATCCACTCTTTTAATAAATTCTAAAAAAATCCAAAGATATACACGTTGGTATTCATGCGCCTATTTAAATTTGATTACAGAAACGTATTTGTTCAATCAAGAAACAAACGTCAAAACAGAGTACTAATATGTACCAATGAGTAAGAGGTATTCACTTTAATAAGTCATAAACTATTTCGATCTCGACGATACGCCGTTTACATGTTTCGTTATTTGTTCGAGAAAAGACAGGGGTATGGTTTACCACGTAAAAACACATGTAAAAAGGCAACACAGTCAGATGCACAGAAAACGACAACTTATCGTTACCAGAACCATTTAAAAGAAACTGAGAGTTTAAATGACACACAACGGTCATGTTGACCCTGTAAAATATTGGCACATGCAACAGTTATTTTATGACATTATCATGACGTAATCGCCATCAAAGGGCCAATTATAATGTTTGTTGTATGTAATGACATGAGTTGAAAAGCATAATAGGACTAATTATTACATATATTTATTCTTTAGGTATATCCATTCAAAACAACTAGATATTTATAACTTTAAAACAGAAGGTGAATGTATTCTTTAACAGGTCCAAATATTGCCTTGTACAAGATGACAGAGCAGTACCCGGGGTACATAAAGCGTGGAACATCATACAACGCTGTGAATGGGAACACTACCAATTCAGGCCTTAATAACTTATGTGCCCAAACCGATTGGAATAATACAGGCGCCACTGAGGCCTGGTGGAGGGTTGACCTGGGCGACACATTCAAATTAACCGGGATCAAGATTTATAACAGGGATCGAAAGCGTAAGTTAACCTATTTATATGCAATACTATAAGAATACCCATGCAGATTTATAGTATGCATACACCAATCAACCTACGTTTAAATGTTTAAATAAAACATAGCATTATCAGTCAGAAGTTATATCAAAAGTTCATATTGATTGATTTATGTGTGCACTTCATTAAGTGCGAAGTCAAGTACAATGAAATGTGCATATTGTATAAAAATTATTTATGTACTAAGTCTAAAGCCACATGTAACACATATGATATGTGCATATTAGGTCAAATAACATAAGTAACATTCTATTTAGCCAATTATAGAAATACAAAATATTATAAATCGGTGTCATTGGTGAAGTAGACGTCGTGTGAATATATATTTTGAAATGTGTAATTTTATACAAATGAACTTAATGCAGCTGGACGTGCTCAACTAAGTGGCATGGTGATCATCGGTTCTACCAGCACAGATGATAACGGAACAGAGCTTCACCGGGATCAGTCAAATGTAGATGACTGTACTGGAAAATATACAAACCAATCGTATCCTGCTTGCCTAGACATCATAAGAATTTCTATATCTAGTTGTCAGTCGTGGCGATATGTAAAGATATCTACAAAGAATTATCTCACGCTGTGTGAGGTGGAAGTATTTGCAGGTAAACATTGCTGTATGAAACGTATATGTATTACATGTATACATGGACATAATTTGTGATTGTTTACTAGACGTTTAGCATGTTATGTCCATTTATCGGATAATTTTAATAGCATTATTTTTTTCCACAATATGTTTGTATGACTTTTGCAATAATGTTTTTGTTTAAAGAGGAATACAGTTTTCCAACTATACTACATGGACGGATTTCGAGCCAATCGAAAATAATTTATAAGTCGGAAGACGTGGCAAACATAACCTGCAATGAAGGATATGTTCACAGCAGTTTATACACAACGTGTCAACCAGACAGATACTGGTTCTGGAGGACTGAAGAACCTAAGTGTTCAGTTTTGACAAGTAATGAGCCCTCAAATATGTTAAATGGTAAACTGACTCCGGATCAACCAACATTCAACTTTAACACCACCGTAGTACTAAGCTGTAACGATGGGTATGAAATAACTGCGCACAGAACATGTTGCGAGGATGGCACTTGGGGTCCAGAGCTATTTGGTTGTGTCAAAATAATTTGTAACGATTATGTTAATATAAGGCATGAATCCATCAACCAATATCCCCTAATTTCCTTCAATGAAGTCAGACTTGTTGTTTATAATTCTTCATTCTTCCACGTACAAGAGGGTTCTGCTGAGGTGCAGTGTTCTGCAGATGGAAAATTGTATTGGACGAAATCCCCATTGTTTGGTAGGTAGTACTTGTATATCTCATTTCTCTAATCTAGTGAACGGATTCTTAAATGATACGATATTATAATGTGCAAAACACTATTTTATTATATCTGATTAAACTGATGAAAGGGAAAACATAAAAATATCGTTTGATACAGCTATGAACTATTCAATGTTATTATTATATAATATTGTATTTAAGAAAATAATTAATGCATTAATGTAATTTAAATTAATGAATAACATTTACAATGATGTTGTTCATAACCTTGATTTCAGTACCTGTTTGCCCTGTGCAAACGATTGACAAAGGTCAGAGCAATTTTAGTGCCTGCTTGTCTTCTGACAAATGTCCAGTGGGTACAACCCTCCAATA
>Ga0224511_10003038_pt1 | contig 11810 bp, 10 predicted proteins | sample SF_May12_sed_USG_2_FD_169988 | JGI IMG/M metagenome (GOLD analysis project Ga0224511, IMG submission 169988) | Sediment microbial communities from San Francisco Bay, California, United States - SF_May12_sed_USGS_8_1 | ecosystem: Environmental > Aquatic > Marine > Sediment | place: USA... | reverse complement strand
AGGTAATTTAAGTTTATTGCTTTACTAGTGTTGCTTTCAAGCTGATACATGTACCACATTTAATAAAATGCGCATTTTATAGAAACATAAGAATTTCCTGTTTATTACAGTCAAAACAAACCAAAGATGACAAGACTAGAGAGATCCTCAAGATTCTACCCAGGCGTGGCAAAGATGCATTTAAGGTGTTTTGTGCAGCTCTTCGAGAGACAGACCAGCAGCATATTGCTGCTATTTTAGATCCGGCGGAATCAGAATCCGGGGAATCGCAGAAAAGTGATGACAATGAGGAGGATAATAGAGAAGGAGATGGAGAGATTAAAAACAAGAACACAATCTTTTCGTCTGACAGCAGGAGGCCTAGAGCTATTGTTTTTGGTAAATAACATTATTTAAAGATTTTAAAAAAATCAGTTTAATTGGAAGAAAGGGTAGATATTTCCTATTTACCATACAACATCATATAGAGGCCATAAAGTGTTAAAGTCATGACCTTTGGGTCAAAATTTGGCCTAGCTAAAGGTGTCACACTTGTCACTTTTAAGTATCTTAAATTTACTTTAATTTTGTGGCCAAATAGTGAATATACTTTTCTATACCAACATATGACATGGAAAATAAAGATATAATGTGTCTTTTAAAATCGTCATTATCTGATCTATAGTATTATATCACCATACCAGGTGCTGTGAAAACAAGCACACCGGTATCATTAGTTCAGCCCATGCAGCTATCAGCAGAACCACCAAGCAATGAGGTACACATTGTATTCACAGGTTTTGCTTTGAATGAATTATTAAACAAACAATTATATGACCCAATCCATTGGGAAGAAACAAACTATACATGTATGTTATAGCAGCTAAAGTTGGCTTTTATTACGAGTATCGTAATAGTTGTTCGAGTTTTGATAAAAAAGTCGGTATTGTCAAACTGAGGGGTCAAATTTGGTCCAAATAATGTTTGTCTGGTCTCTTACTTTATAATGGGTTGACAGATTCTGATATTGATTGGCACCAAAAAAGAATCACATTTATGCCATAGAAGGTGTAGTCAAACTTAGAGGTCCAAGGTAAAACTTGGTCAAGATTTTTATTTAGATTTAGGGTCTAAACTAGAATGTGTGGACTAAATTTAAGTCCTAATTTCATTTTAACATAAAGTGGCAGGTGTCAGAAAGTTTTGTAAATGCAATTGTAAAACGAAATCATATTGTTTGAAACCACAAATCTCAGCGCTTTCATTTTTATATATAACAGCATAAATAGGTTCTAGACCAGACTTTTTTAAATTATGTTTCTGGGTCAAAGAATTGCCACTCCCTATAGATCATATTAGATTATATAAAAACATTTCTTAAATTTCTCCTTTAAACAACTTGACCCAATTTGATAAAATTACACAGGGCTTTTTTACGAAGGAATGATTATTGGGTCAACTTGATTTAAGATAGCTTAGATGGTTGTGCTTGGCTGGATAACTAGGTCAACATTTGAACAACCCAGTGTCATCGGGGCCAACTTGTTTTAAATGCATCCAAGCATCAGTGGTGCGGCATTATTGATAATTCCAGTAATGTTTTAATACCAACATTTTTTCCAACAGAAAACTGATGGCACAGCATTGGAGGAGCAGATAGAAGGTGAAGGCAGTGATGGTGTTGAGAAAGACATAAGGTATCGTATTATTCTCAAATTTATGTAAAAATAACAACAAATTGTTAAATTTTCTATTTATTGTAAAAGTTTATCTGTTTAAATAGAAATATTTATTCAAAAATCTTACAACCATCAAGGTACAAAGAATAAAGCATTCTGAGCCCAATTCTTTTTACAAATGAAACAAATATGGAAAAAACATTTAAAGATCCATATTTATGTATTGTTTACATGAGTGTGTACGTTTTGGAATAAGGTATCAGCTTTTTATATGCAATCATGCATGTTATTAGAAAAAAGAGAAAGAATGACGAGACGAAGCCAACGAAAATAACACAAGAGGAACTTACCAGGATGCAGTATCTCTTCTACCAAAAACAGGTACGTAATAATTTGTCTTCATTATTTGATTTAAATGAAAATGTTAGAATCAACCATGTTTACTTTGTAATTTCTCTTCAGTCTTGTAATGCATTTCAGTTTAGATTGACTATTTGAAGAATATGTTGAGCTTATATTCTGGTCACCTTTTGTTCAGCACCCTTGTTGGCGTTTGTGTTAGCACTTGCATAAGAATATGAAAGGAACATTGTAAACTTATCTAGGCACATAAAGAATATGTGATTAATGACTAGTCTTGATGTCAAATATTGTGTGTAATTCATCACGAGGTGTGCATTTTCTGTCAACATACAATGATCCTAATTTCTAACGCCCCCATGTATTCTTTTTGTCAATATCTTTTATGGATATAATCTGATATTATCTGATTTATATCATTTTCCCAAAATATCTAAATCAATACATTTGGAAACATTTCCAAATATTTTTGAACCTATACAGTATTTAATTCTTAAGAAAATACTTTTTCATAACATGACCTCATTTTTGTCATTCACAAAACTGTGACCGTAATTTTAGTACAAAATAAACCACAATAATTAAATTCATTGTGATTTATTTTAAATAAAATGTACATAATGTTTAATACCAACAGTAACAATGTTTATGTTACCATGATAACGATTGCTTATGTAAACACTTGAACATAAGACGCGCAACGAAAATTAATGCAATTAAGCACACATTTTCAGCAGCGTTTCATAACATTTCCCACAATTTCAGTTTAAAAAAGTGGGCGTTGGAAATTTGTTTGAGTTTATTCACTAAGTGCCTAATATGTCAAGATATTGTTTTTTACCTTTGTCCATCATCTCCTCCTAGTCTGGTCAACTAGGGCAAGGGGAACCATGTGGGCGACCAAGGAATCTTTGTTGTGTTATAATTACACTCAATAATTTACAGAATGAGCTAGCTGATGTGAAAATGGAAACCCTTAGAGCTATGGGTAGATACTTCAACCTGGCCTCAGAAAAAATGTTGGAGGACAGGAAGAAAATAGACCCAGCTGAAAGTCAGGCAGGCGCGGAACTGGTTGACATAATGGGTAATTAATATATTATTTAGCCATGTAACTTATGTAAAACGTTATTTATAGTATTTATCTAATAAACCTGGATTAATTTGTTTAAAACAGATTACTACAAAAAATTATCACATGAAGTCAGTCATGGAATTGTGGTGTAGTTTTATTTTTCTGGTTATCTTGGATCATGTAATGCATAGGATTTTTTCATTTGAAAATAACTTCCCCCATGCGCCAGGTGGGCGTCAGTATTGTGGGATTTTTAGCTCAAAATTGACCCCGCCCCGGGGGTCACAATTTTACATTGAATTATATAAGGAAAACTTCAAACGACATCTTCTCTTGAACCGCTAATGGGAATTTGACCAAACTTCACAGGAATGATCCCCGGGTGGTCCCCTATCAAAGTTGTTCAAACCATTCCAGTTGGTTGCATAAGTAGGTAACAGGGTCAAAAATTAGGTTTTCAAAATGCAATTTTGAAAAATCTTCTTGTCTGAAAGTACAAGGCCCAAAGCTCTCATATTTGATGTTTAACAGCATCTAGATGTCCTTTACCAATATTTGGTGGACAACATTAGTGGTCCTCTGTAAATGGCTCTTCTGTGACCTTTGACCCTTTTCCTCAGGTAAAGGACCAAGGGCCATCTTGTTTAAAGTTAATATATGTTTTCATTTCTAACATGACTTCAAAATTAAATGTTCATCCCTGGAAGGTTAATCTGCCTCAATCTATTCTCATCCAGCGTACTCATTCATCACATAATTGCGAACTTCTACTTTACTTCATGTCTTGCATTCTATCACATGTTTGTTCTAATATGTTGTTTACCAGGTTTTTGAATATTTAAATTTAAAATTAACAGTCACTGTGTATAAAACAAGATTGTTGACCCGCCTGGTAAGAGTCCTGCTATACGTGTATTTCATCGTAGTCTGTGTGTCATGTGGTCCTGTATGGTGTCATAACTGCTCTTCTGCAAGCATACAGGTCTCTGTTTAAAAAGCTTTATTTTTCAGAGTGAAGATGCTGAACAGTGGCAGTAAGGATTGCGAACTTTGAACGAAAACACACTTTGGCAGTCCTACAGAAGAATCTTAAACCTAATATCATCAAAGAACATGAGTTTTTAAGAAAAATCACAGGTTATTTTTTAACAGTTTGTTTTCATTTGTGAAACAAGATTTAACAGTTTGAATGTTTTTCATATTAAGGGGAGGTAAACTATGAAAAGCCACCTCCCGTTACTGTTTTTTAAACCATATGTAGATCCACATGTATTTGAATCACAGTGTTTTTCTACAAAACAAATTCTTAGTGTCTTTTTATTTAAATTAAGTGATAAAAAGCTTCTGCATTTTTCAGTTCACTACGCCATTCTCAGTTCGAAATCCTTAAATTAAGCCTTAATTTATTTAAATCTGTTGTTGGATTATGCCCCTTCAGTACTTATTGTCAAATAATATATATGAAATTATTTAATTAAGTTCTAATCATATTTAATATAGATCTATATAATTATATATTTTTAAATCTTTATCATGTGTAGTTTAATAGATTCATTAGCCTTTTTAGGTTAGGGTGTAAGACTATTAACTCTGGATATATTTTATAATTATTACAAATGTTTTATGGACATAATTGTATGGTTTACGTCTAAATTATAAGTTTGCAAGTAAAACAAAAGCGTTACTTAGTTATGATTTACATCAGTTTATCTATGCATAAATCCAGCATTTGCTCAGTTTAAATATTTCATTAATTATTTGAAGATCGTGCGACAACATATTCACTTGAACATCTTCCTTTCTGTAACTGCTCTGTGAATTTTAACTTAACTTCAGTGAAATGATCCTTCTCGCAGTTGTTCACACAGTTTCAGTTGGTTGCATAAGTAGGTCACGGGGTCAGGAAATAGGTTTTCAAAATGCATTTTTAAAAAATATTTTTTAAAACCTCAAGACCCAGAGCATTCTCTACCTTAATTGTTAAAATGATGCCCCTAGGAATGGCTTCGCCCTAGTGGGTCAAAAGTATACACGAAAATTTATATATGAAATTTTTTATACGATGACTTCTTCTAAATCGTTTTGTCTAATTTTATAAAACCACACAGGAATGATTCTTTGGTGAATCTCTTCATAACTATAATTGTTATACCTCTCTGGATAACTAGGTTAAGGGGTCTCAGATGAGCAATCTAGGGTCCACAGGCTCCTCTTTCTAACCTTTTCATTTTTGGACAAACTATTAATGCTTCACTCATAAAACTCTAAGATTACCTCCGTTTGTGCATGAGGTTTTATATGCCTAAGTGTGAAAGGTATGCTCCTTTTAGATTTTGAGTTATGCTGGCCCGCGTGAAATCCATTGTTTTGGCTTATTAATGGTTTATTAACAATTAATTTAATGTTTTATTAACAAAAAATGGTACTTCTAAGGTAACCTCACAGTATTTTGCTTATTTCATTTCAATATCATCTCTAGTTTTTGAAAATGACAAATGGACTTTTTTGGAGCTGCTTTGGGCATTTCAATATGTCTCATCATCTTAAACCTTTCTTAAAATGGAAGTGTTCTACTGTTACATGTAATTACAAGATTAGCTTGGTACTGCGTTTTGACTGATTTTCTCATAAATGTAAGACAATAAGTCGTGAATGTAGCAATGTTTTCATATATCGATCATTACATTCAATTAACGGACCCACTGATTCTTTTGTGCTAGGTTTGCTGTGGTGTGTGTTTACCTTTTTATGACGCATTAATAACTTAGTTTACCTTTGTTCATTCGCATTGTACAAAAATATATCAAATCTCAATATGATAGCTATAATATTTTTTTTAAATTGACAATTTAAAAACATAAGGAATAATTAATAAGATCACAGGTTTCTCTTCTTGGCAGATTCTAATCTAAGCAATGCGCTAGAAAACATATTCATTTTTAAAACTTTGATAACACTGCAGAAAACTTTACTTAATGTTTAAACTTTATTTTGTCATGTCATCGATCATTATTTTTTTTAAACGGAATCACAATATATGGTCTACTGTTTGCTGTGTCGCGTTGTTTGCTTTTTCAAATTTGTCAACTCCTTCGAAGTTTGTTTCTGCAAAAAACAATGCACCAGGAAACAACGTCATTAGTGGCGGATCCAGGATTTGACCGAAGGGGTGGAAATGGGGTGTGGACTTTTTCAAGGGGGGTAGAAAACCATTGAAAGGGTTGACAGCTGAAGTCTAAGTCATGTTTTTGCGAGCGAAGCGAGCGAAAGAAAAAAAGAGAAAAGTTATTGTTTTGGGCATAAAAAATCATAGGTACGCGGCCGTTTGGGGGTGGGGTTGCCCTGGATCCGCTTGTGGTCATTGTTATAAATTGGTCAACAGTACAAAAGACTAGTTTGTATAAAACACTTAATGCAATAGCAAATGTTTTAAGATCAAAGGAATATATCTTATCATCTACATATGTAAACATAAATTATGAACCACGCCAAGGTGTATATGCATACTTCAACCTTAAAAACGTTTAAAGCATAATTTAATAAAACTGTTATAAATGTTTAATAAAGTAATGTTATTTCAATATTGTCGATTGTATATATCTCGTAAAATATGTTAAAATGTTCCATACTGACAAGCATGTATATGTTTTGGTGAATCATATTATATTTGCTGTTGTAGGTTTTTATTTAAGGTAAGAGCTATGTAGACATTTCATACACTTAATATCATTTGGAAAGATGACTTATTAGGACTATTCACCTAGTCAATTTTTACCAATTTTTCTCAATTGATTTTATACACATGTTTTTTACATTTAAACAGTTAAAGTGTATAAATAAAAACTAAACTTAATGCAAATGAAGAAAAGCCTAAAATTTTAATATGTTATGTTAAAAATTACATATGCGTATACGTCCAAGACTATTACACAGCTCTTACCTTAAAGGAGCATGTATCTTTAATTTAATAAAGTGGGGTTGCATTAAACACTGTTGTTGAGTTGTATTTTTTTGTTTGTATAAACTCAGTGGTTAGAGCACGAGACCCGCAGTCCGAGGCTTAGGTGTTCGAGCCCCAACTAGAGCGAAAAGCTTTCTCTACGGCTAAGATTGATGCTGAGTTTGGATCAGTTGTCCCTTCTGCAAATTTTACAGCACAAACCTATTTCATGACTCAAAGTGTAAATCCCGGAATTTAGACGTAGTGAGGCGAACCTAATAATTATTGGGTAATATGTCAGACTTTTTACTATAAACCGGTTCACATCTGGAGACGTAATTCATGTTATCCATAAAATATTGTGTTTGACACGTAACTGTATATTGTTTTAATATAAAACACTTAACAAAGCAATACCCCAAAAAATAATCTACGAAGGAAGCAAAATTTCGTAAAACACTTGCATTACAATAGTGTGGCCTTTATTTTTTCGCGCGTATCAGTTTCATCCAATCGAAAACGGGATTTTTTCTTGTTTCCCCACACGTTATTTTCAGTGTTTATAAAATCATCCAATAGAACGGCGGATCGCTGAAATCCCAGACAGACGTCATTATACAGAAATGTAGGTCAAAAGCAAGCTTAGACAGCTACGCCGAAAAAGTCACTATATTAACACGTAAGAATGCGTCTGTAACGCAATGTAATTAAAGACGGTCTGAAAACGCATGCTCTAATCAGAGCAAAAGGGAGGACACTTGTATAAAGTCATTGCATCATATATATGTCTAAGTAACCAAGCGAAAACTCATGATACTTTCACATAAAAACGACGATATTTGCTATCTTCGTTTCTGTCTTGGCCCCACACAACGCCAGACGTGTCGCAGTCCTGATATTTAGCCTTGGTAAAGAGAAACACATCCACTACAATTATAATAATATTGAAGAGTAATATTTGTTTTAAGAAATAACATTCAATTAAAAAAAAACACATGGATAATTACACGGTATTATAAACATATACATACTCACCATGTACGGTCGCAACGGATGGCATCGACGCGGCATCCCGGGTTATTGCGAATTGCAACACATTTGGTCGACGTCATTGTAGTATACAAATGTATACACATTCGTGTAAACAAACAAAACTTTCACTGTTAAACACAAACGTTAGCTCTGTGTACGTGTCTATTTGTGTTTTCTCACGTCAGAACGGAAAAGCCCCGTGCACAATAGATGACTCAGCTTAGACCTGTTAACCAGAGCACATTAAATGTTAGTGTAACGTTATTAAGGCATCAAGCTCAACGTAGCTGTTTTAGAAATAGTGGTTACTTTATACACACATACAACAATGTGAACCTTAATATAAACATTGTATACATACGCCCCTGTGACCCCGATTAATCGAATGGAGGTCATGTTATTATTGAATAAAATATGTTCTTTGAAACGAATATCTCACATGCAACGAAATTGAGAAAAGTATAAAAGATGCAGTTGGAAATATTGATTTAGCACCTGGCGGCACTTATCCTGTTCACTTTTATTCAATGCAGTTCCCGAAGTATATGGCGCCGAACGTAGTTTGTTTTATCTGCTAACTGCAGTTATTTCATTCACACCTTAATGGTTTTTTTATTCTATTAATTATGATTGATCGTTTCTTGCCGTTTAAACACACTAATTTAAGGGAGATTATAACGGCATATGAGCTAAATACTAAAAAGTACCACAATTATATCCCTTTGGTTGAAGAGTTTCTGTTTTATGCGCCATAAGTAATACTTCTAATTCGTACTCGCCTCCCTTAAATCTAAACACATCTTATCTGAACAGTGTAGTCGCTATTATTAAGATGTGTTGTTTTACGCTTTGGTCCTTTGGAAAAGGCTTTAAACCGTATTAAAATTATTTTTGTCTATATCGAACGTATCTTTGATAAAATCGGAATAATGGATGCACTTATACTATAACAATACATATTAAACAAATACCACATTAAGTATACAGTAGACATCAGTGGCGGATCCAGGATTTGACCTTAGGGGGGGCGTGGTCTTTGTCAACGGGGGGGGGGTAGAAAATCATAAAAAGTGTTAAACGTTGAAGTAAACGTAATTTTTAGCGGGTTTTGGCCATATTTCTATTAAAATTATGCTTAAAATTAATCGCGAGCGAAGCGAGCGAAAAAAAGAAGAGAAAAAATAGCGTTTTGGGCATGAAAAAATCATAGGTCCGCGGCCGTTAGGGGGGGGGCGCGCGCCGGGTGCGCCCCCCCCCCCTGGATCCGCTAGTGGACATTATAGTCACTTAATAACTTTTTGTAAATGACTCTGCCTTCTTTAAACATAGTTTTATTTTTATGAACAGTATAATTGAAATGGTGTATTTAAATAGCAATATAGATATGCAAGATACATGTATATGGTTATTTTCCTTGTCAACATTTCATTCAGCATGCTTAAAGTTAAACAAAAACAGCAACATTGAGCAATTGTATTATTACTTTGATAAACACCGTATATAAAATTTAAAAAAAAATGATATAAGAAATATTTCTGTCATACAAAAAATAGGCTGCCAATTTAGACAGGTCGTCTCAGATTACGTGTGTGCCCTTCCTGAGGGTGAAACCTCTTCCCCAATGCGTACCGCCAACTTTCTCTAAGCCTGAGTACTACAGACCTTAGTTTGGCATTGCGAACTGCGCAACGCTTAGCAATAAAAATAACTATTTTTGACGTTTTAAAACGCCGTTTATACAGAGCACGAATGCGATCACGGTTTTTAATCCTGGAATAGTTTAGTTACTTGTAGAGGAACCGTTCAAAAAGTGTGAACGCGACCACATTTGATTGGCCCCAGAGAAAATCATTACAGACATTCGCTTTTTTGCTATTAACCAATCAGCAAGTTCTTCTTTTGCATCATTTCCGCAAATAAAAATTTGTACGCCTGACCGTTCCATGTATAAGCTAAGCACTAGCGTCAGTCTACTTTGCTTGTGAAGTTTAGAGAAGTATGGACAAGACAATTGACAAGACATATCCTTGATTCTTGTACAAGGTGTTGTTTCTCTCCAAATTTACTTCTTCTCTGTGAGATTTCGTGCACTGACACACGCCTCTTTTTCTTCCTCCGAGAGTCTGTTATGAACATGCATAATCATTCTTGTAAAAACTCAACCACAGTACATGTACATATGTAAGACAAGTGGCTATGTTTAGATGAATAACTAGGTAAAGATTCACAGGTAAATGATCCAGATTCCGTTAAAAATGTCATTTGTTATGTTCAAAGTTTTATTGAAATCAAATATGTTAACAGTTCTATGTTACCTCCAAAGTAGCTTACTCTATTAATAAAACATAACAACAGTTGGTTATTAGTCATAAAAGAGCAAAAACAATAGATTTTACGCGGGCCAGCAGAACTCTAGATTTACTTGGAGGATACCTTTCACACTTAGCTGTATTGAACTTCATGCATTAACGGAGGACATCTTAGAGTTTTAATATAAGTAAAACATCAATAGTTTGTTTAAAAAAAGACATTTTACTTTTTGTTTAAAGTGAAAGTGGAAAATGTTTTGTTGAGTAGGTTAGAACGTAAACAATAGAGGGCATGGTACAGTACAGCCAGCGCGGAACCTTCATTTGAACACCCGTTACCGCGATTTACCTTAATGTGTTCGCTGAAAATGACCACCGCGTTTGGTGGTTTTGCCGATATTTCGGGTGGTCACAGGTGTTCAATTGCCTACGACAGTGAACACCGCGCGACGCGGTGTACGAACACCGCGGATCCCGATGGCCGGACACGGTGGTCCCTTATTTTATACAATTTACATGTACAATGTAGACGAAGAAAAACCGTTGACCGTGATGATCCCTCGCGGGCGACCACCGCGAATCCTCGCGTTCGGTCATCGCGATACGCGAGGGTCATGACCACCAGGGTCAACGGGCGTTCGGCCGCGGTGTTCGACCGCGCGTGGATAATTCTGACCACCGGGGTCAGAGGGTTTATGAAGGTTCCGCGCTGGCTGTACTGTAGCTGGGATTATTGCGAATTGCGAAGTTCAATTCAGTTATGCAACAGATAATTCGTATTCACAAAAACATTGCAATTGGGTTATAGCCTCCCTTCCCTTGATCTGTTTTGCTATGGTCATTTTGTTTAATTTTTATACAAAAACGGCGATGTAGTTTCAATTAAATAGCGATCAAAGTTTTACGAATACAGTATCAGTCGTAAGAGAGTAAAATGCAGTGACAGTGTAAAATAACAAAGACTATATTGAATTGGCAACTGTTCTGGTCAAATGGCCTTTTAGCAAAGTTTATGACTGTATCATCACACAGGTTATGTGTTCAGGTTAAGGAGTATAGCTGTAAAATTATACCCTTTCAAACAGACAAAGATACATGCATATCAATGGATTTTAATGGTTTTAGACAGGCATATCAAATCGCTCACCTGAGGAAAAGGTCAAGGGTCAAGGTGAAGCCATTATATTGATATAACCAAATATTGGTAGAGAACTTCAAGATGATGTTATTATATACCAAATATGAAAGCTCTGGGCCTTGTAGTTTCAGAAAAGATTTTTGAAAATTGCATTTTGAAAACCTACCTTTTGACCCCGTGACCTACATATGCAACCAATCAGAACCATTTGAACAATTTTAGTAGGGGACCACCGAGGGACCATTCCTGTTGAGTTTGGTCAAATTACCATTAGCGGTTTAAGAGAAGATGTCGTTTG
>Ga0224511_10003037_pt1 | contig 11814 bp, 7 predicted proteins | sample SF_May12_sed_USG_2_FD_169988 | JGI IMG/M metagenome (GOLD analysis project Ga0224511, IMG submission 169988) | Sediment microbial communities from San Francisco Bay, California, United States - SF_May12_sed_USGS_8_1 | ecosystem: Environmental > Aquatic > Marine > Sediment | place: USA... | reverse complement strand
TGAGCCCGTGTCACAGTAAGTACTTAGTCCCAATGAATTACATCCACGTACCTGAGCCCGTGTCACAGTGAGTACTTAGTCCCCATGAATTACATCTACGTACCTGAGCCCGTGTCACAGTGAGTACTTAGTCCCCATGGAATACATCTACGTACTTGAGCCCGTGTCACAGTGAGTACTAAGTCCCCATGGAATACATCTACGTACCTGAGCCCGTGTCACAGTGAGTACTTAGTCCCAATGAATTGCATCCACGTTCCTGACCCTGTGTCGCAGTTTGTACTTGACTAGATGGGTACTGTCAAATAATAGCTGAATAATTAAAACAATAGTCATATAATGATCAGATAATAGTCAAATAATTAAAAATAGTCCCCATGGAATACATCTATGTATCAGAGCCCGTGTCACAGTGAGTACTTAACTAGTTAGGTAGTTTGTTAAAATATAGTCAAATAATTAAAAATAGTCCCCATGGAATACATCTATGTAGCAGACCCCATGTCACAGTGCGTTCTTGACTAGTTGGATAGTATGTCAAATAATAGTCAAATAATTAAAAATAGTCCCCATGGAATACATCTACGTAGCTGAGCCCGTGTCACAGTGAGTTCTTGACTAGTTGGGTAGTTTGTTAAATAATAGCCAAATAATTACAATAATAGTCCTCATGGAATACATCTACGAAGCAGAGCCCGTGTCACAGTGAGTTCTTGACTAGTTGGGTAGTTTGTTAAATAATAGCCAAATAATTACAATAATAGTCCCCATGGAATACATCTACGTAGCAGAGCCCGTGTCACAGTGAGTTCTTGACTAGTTGGGTAGTTTGTTGAATAATAGTCAAATAATTACAATAATAGTCCCCATGGAATACATCTACGTACCAGAACCCGTGTGACATTGAGTACTTGACTGGTTGGGTAGTTTGCCACTTTAGTGAATAAAAGACCTAACTGCATAAAGATCAGGATGCAGTAATTTACTGTTTCCACCAATATTATTTTACAGCTTAAGTATAGAGCTCTGCAATTACATATATATTATAAGCATTCCATGCAACCAATCCCAATTGAATATGTACCTTTTTATATAAGCAAATTATACTCTTTACCTAAATATCTCAAGCAATCTTTTCATATACATGTATGAATATACAGAAAAAAAACAACCTTATAATCTATTTGTATTTACTACTGTGAGGTCAAATATTTTCTCAGTGGTCTGTAGTCCATTCTTTATGCAAATTGAGGTTTGCCCAATTCGTGTTAATATTATATTATATCATGTTGTATTATAATATAATAGTATTATTATATTGTCAAATGTACATATTTAAAACCATCAAATCTCAAAAGTTATACATTTGCAGGCTACTGCCCTAGAATTTGTGATTTCACAGTATCATGAGTATGCACAATATCTAGGGCTAGGTGCAAAACTACCTTATTTTATGTAACAAGTTACAATAGTTTCGCACCAAGCCCTCAATATTCTCCCTCCCTCTGTATATAATCACACAGATCCCATGCACATTTCCCCTGCAGGTACGATTCCAAGCTCCAGCAAGACCGATCCACATCCTCGTCCAGCTCTGAAACCCCCGTTTCTCCCCCGCCAGAAAATTTCCCAGAAAACCCCACGGGAGGAATTCCCCCGGGCAAAATCCCCGCGGGGAAAAAACTCCAGCAGAGCTGACAATTACCGCTTTGTGGGGGGACTTGCAGTCCGCAAAGCTCCTCATCAGAGAATTGACTGTGATATTTGTTACTTAAAATGGTGGGTATTTATGAAATAACACCGTATTTGGTGAAGGCATGATGTTTTATATGGATGCATCAAAGAGTTGACTGTGATATTTGTTACTAAAATGGTGGGTATTTATGAAATAACACCGTATTTGGTGAAGGCATGATATTTTATATGGATGCATCAAAGAGTTGACTGTGACATTTGTTACTAAAGTGGTGGGTATTTATGAAATAACACCGTATTTGGTGAAGGCATGATATTTTATATGGATGCATCAAAGAGTTGACTGTGTTACGTTTTTACTTGTTATGGTATTCATGGAATAACAAGGTACACTGTAGATCCATTATACCACTGTTTGTTACAGTGCGGGTTCCAATACAACACTGGTATTGGCTCACGTTTATATTTTGTATCAAAATGTGCATAAGCAGTCAAACATTCATGTTTTTTTTAGCATTTTTGGAATAATTGAAGCCTCTTATGTTACATTAATGCCACAGGTCTTTAACACAGTCTGTTTAAAACACGGTCAGTTTAGAATGCGGGTTCGTAGCTTGGACCCCCCAATCAGCATCATAAAGGATCTACAGTGTATTTAATGAAGGCATGATATTTTATAGGGATGCAAATGGAAACTGTCTCCATTTACCAGTTAACGGTCACATTTACTGGTAATTCACCAGATATTGAATTTAACAACAAGAATCTGCTGAAAGTAAACTGCTTAACCTCTTGCATCCCTAGTATTTTATAATAGGGTTGTGTTTTGTAAAGGCATGGTATTTTATAATAGGATAGTATCTTATAAAGGCATTGTATTTGTTAAAGGCACAGCATTTTATAAAGGAAGGATACAAATGTATTTTATGAAGGCATGGTTTTTTAAAGGCATAGTATTTTATGTTGGCATGGTGTTTAAAAAAGGCATGACATTTTAAGAAAGCGTGGTATTGACAAAAGCAAAATGTATTTCATAAAGGCACATTGCATATATAGCACTTAAGTGGCATTCAGTGAAATATTATTTCAATGCACTAATCAGACTTAGGTAGCAAAATCATAGACCCTAATGTTGCAGCACAGCTGTTGCTTTTCCCACGTGTATATTTACCCTCAAAATTATTTTATTTCCAGAAAATTCATTAGCTAAACCCACCCCGCTGGATTATAATACACTACGATCATAGAATGCATGATTCATTCTTTTTAAAATGTTATAGATCCCTATCTTGAAATTAACCATAATATATGTTACGTTTAATGTGGGTCATATAAACAGAATGTATTCAAACATGATATTTTTTTATTTAGTTTTAGGACAAAGTTTATAATTTATGTACTTCAAGATAACCTGATGTTTTTGAGGCTGAAAACAATACAAAAGTTATTGTCATATCCTCATATATATATAGCAATCATAATTATTATGACACTTTTATAACCTGAGATTATTGGATATTATTACCTGATACCTCATTTAAATGTAATTTGGTATTCGCAAACTGTTGATTGGTCAATAGTTTCGACTGTTTCCCTCTCGTGCTCTGACGTCAAAGAGGATTCCCCCTTGTTTACATGTTTTCTGCAATTCAAAAACGGTCAACGTATGCGAACTGTTGACTGGTATATAGTTTCGACTGTTTCCCTCATGATTTTGATTTGTTTTCCAGCACGGAGAAAATGTTGCAGCAGGATCCAGAATATTTGGAGAAGTGGGATGCTGAACAAGAGAGACTTGAACAACTGGAAAAAGAAGGAAAACTTGAATCATCTAGCAATAGTAACCCAGAAAATTCCCCGTGGGATATAAAACCCACGGGGAAAACTAACACGGGAGAAAACCCCATGGAAACCACAAACAGTGATGGAGGGCAGAGAACAACTGCTGTGATGTCGGCGACGAGTAAGAAACAGAGGATTCTACCATCTCTAAGTGTTAGAGAAGACTTAAAGAGGGAGCTTGAAGAGGGGGTTGAAACACCTAAGCTGGAGAAAAAGAAAGGCATATTCCGATTCTTTAGTCGAAAGAAATAAATATTTTTTGTTATCGGTGTGGGTTATGTAGATTTCTTGAACATTCTTTTGACCAATGAATATTCAGTGTCAATCTATTTGAGGAAACTTACTTCATTAAAGAAATCTTATAATGTTTAATAAAGACAGAAAGGAAATGTACTATCATAATGCCTTTATTAACAAAACTATACAATTATTTCTGAGAATTGATATAATTGTCAAACCTATACATGAGTGACACCAATTATAGAAACAACACTGTTATGACTGCATATTTATTTTAGGCAGTTTTTCAACATAAAAATGCAAATTTTCTTACTCTTTTACATGTATTATATTATCACTTTTTGAGTTAACTTCTGACCCAACTTTTGTGACCAAGCTGTTTGGTTATTCTCTGTATATTCTCATTACCTGTCGCTTACATGTTTTCCATTAGAGATAATATTTTAGGTCTATATTTCATATTTTACTTGTATTCAAATTTTAGTTTAAATATATTTTTCACATTTCATTTTAAAGCAATTAGGTTCTGTTTTCACTAACACATTTGTCAAAATAGAATAAGAAATAGATAAAATATAGCATTTACAAATGTGCAATTGTATAGCTTTGTCAAATACTGTGAAATCATTTTTATTTGTTGGACATTTAATTTCGTGGGTAGGACAATCCATTAATTTAATATCGCAATTAAGTATTTATTTACTTTAGTAATATTTAATATTATTTGAAATCCACTAATTAAATTGTCCACGAACATGTCTATCACATTAAACCATGAAATTTAATGCCAACGAAATAAAATGATTTCACAATAGGACATAAACCAATTTAGAAGGTGCTGTTTTAATTGTGCAATAACAATACCTTTTTTGCTGTATTATTTTTGAACTCATGTTTTACAACTGTATATGATAGTATTACATTGTCTTAAAACACAGCTGTATAATGCTTGCTTTTGTCCATCTTTTTATGGTTATTTTATTTATATATTATATTTTACAAGAATAGGGTCACAAAATACTAGAATATTTAATTTTATTTTAACTTATTACATTTAAATGTCACAAAAGGATTAACAATATGCTGCCTGTGGTACGGACTCAATGTCTAGGATTTTGAAACAACAGGACAATCCCCTCTTGTGTCTCATTTTATAATGTGTTAAATATGTACGTAACGTGTATGTTAACTATTGCAACTGAATTTTGATAGCGAGTATACAGGGCCCGTATACATAAAACATCAAATGTGTATGTAACACTCAATGCTATTGGCTCTTTCCGATATAACCTATGTTCTCATTGGCTGATTCAAATTTTGATTACTTAAGTTTCTTTATGAATACGGACCCAGAAGTCACTGTGGTGGTATGTCATTGGTTGGCTTTGTTCACATGTAAGCCAAGTTTTCAAAGATCGAACGACTTCTTCGAGCGATTAGAATGAATTTTTACCCATGCAACCTACATAAAGCGTAGATATGCAAGACTTAGTTACCATATTTGTAAGCCCAGTGTTTAATCCATCCGAGAGTTATGTGCCCTTGAACTTTGTGACTGTGAGACAACGAGGTGTTATTGGTCACATTCTGCCACACTTCTAGTTTATTATGCCCCCGCCATTCGAAGAATGGTGGAGGGGCATTAAGTGTTACCCCTGTCCGTGCGTCCCATTCATCGACTGCATCAATTCAATTCAAATTTGCTATGTTGATATATAATATCAAACCACAGGTCAAGTTCGATTTGGGTTACAATCCACTAATTTTTGACGGAGTTATGGGCCTTTTATAAAAACATAGTCAATGCATTTAGCGGGGGAATCCATGTCCTATGGACACATTTCTTGTTATATGTAAAATATGTTACATAAAACTTTGTTAATTGTTGTTGTTGTTTAATATACTTGTAGCTATATATCTTGTTGATACAGTGTAGCTAAATCTTTATCCGTTATGTAAAGGATTATTTCTTGTACTTTGTAATAATATCTTGTTGACAATTTGTAGTTTCCACTATGTAAAGGATTATTACTTTAATCTATTATATCTTGTTGACAATTTGTAGTTTCCATTATGTAAAGGATTATTCGTTGTAGATAATATTATAACCACCGTTTTCTTATTGACTTCAACTTTAAACATTTTTTTTTCTCACTTCATACTAATAACTATGCCATTGTGTTGTTATAAAGGGATCATGGATTGTATGTTTTAAATTTTGAAAATAAGGTTACGCTTATTTACCAAGGAGCTTGAGTGGTGTGGGATCTTACATTACGTTTGACATATCAACAGCTTGATGTCGGATCATCTAAAATGACGTTTGGTTCAACGAAACTCAGAAATTGAAGTAACGTCTCAATGCACGTCATTTGGGCCAATCAAAGGACTGAATCTTTTGTGTATCGCTGTCTACGCGCACATGTAATTTTTGAAGTATCGTGCTTTCCCACATTTGTCAGAGCACCGGACGTCATTTCAAGCATTCTGTTAATACATTTATTGATGAACAGCTTCAATAAAACGGAGGCTGCTATTTTGTCCCATGCAAGCTATGCTTCAGAAGGACTGCCCCTTTTCTAAGAATAAAATCACTTATTTACTGTGTGTGTTAACTCATATGAATACACTTAAATTCTTGTGACCTAGATGTGTCTTTGTTAAATTTACAAAGGTTGTATTATAAAGTAATGTGTCTTAAATGTGTGTTTGTATGTCCAAGAAGTTATTATACAAAGTGCAATATGAATATGGAATTGTTCAGTGAATTTGTTTGTTTTTAATCTTAATCGGCAAGACTTGTGGTTATAGATGTTATACTTGAAATCATGTTTTTATATACATGTACATAATTTTAGTCTAAGAATGTTGTTTCTTTGAATTATTTCTATGAAAAACATCACAGCTAAAATTATTATTGCATGTATGTAACAATTAAATTAAATTTGCATGTAGTAATAATATTACAATCATTTTATAAGTAAATGTCATATTTTATGTAAATTATTGTAAACTTCAAAGCTGTAAATGGGAATTTGGTGTATATAAAACAGTTGCCTCTGCAAATCATTTAAAGTCTGTCTCATTTGCAACCAAATACTTTATTTACAATTTGTCCTTTTTATTGTAGCATTATATAAATATCCGACTTCTTTTATTATATGAACATGATTTTTGTCCTTTTTATTGTAGCATTATATATCCTTCTTCTTTTTTTAAATTATATGTACATGATTTTTGTTTTTCATATATGTATGTATATCTTCATTTTAGGGCAAGCAAGACAATACACTGCCCTCTAAAAGTCCCTTCACATTTCAATTTTATTCTACTGATTTTACATATTTTTTTAATCATACAACATGAGTTAACTAGAACATAATTATAATGCACTGTAAAGGTTGTAAAAAATTAATGGGTAGAAAAAAGGCAAAACCAATGACATAATCGTAAGGAAATGACAGGAACAAGAATTTAAAAAGATTTAAAAAAAAAACGTAAAAACTCAACACTTAGTGTGAAGGAACATTTTGAGTGCAGTGCAGATTGTTATCGGTCTGTATAGACAACATGCAAGGACTTTATGGTGGAATGGTTCCTATTGTACAAACATTGATTTGTTGGAAATGTTTATCTTTACATTTTTTGTGTTAAAAAATTTAAGATTAATAGATGTGATTTTATCACACAGAGTAAATGGAATGATTTAAAATACATGTCTATGTAAAGAATCACCCCCAGTTTTGAGTTAACGCAATACTTTGAACTTAAAACATTACCTTTGCGGTAGTCCAATCAACATATTGCAATGTTGGCACACTGGTTATTGAGTAAATTCACAACCACTTTCAAAAATGTTGAATATATATTATGTTAAACTAAAAAGAACGCAAATGCACAAGTTAAAGACGATTTGAATCTTAAGAAATTGCATTTGCGCATAATGGAACTGCGCTTAAATTTCTGATTTCTAACACAATTGTATATTTGTAAGAGTGCCCAGCGATGATTGTACACTTGTATTTATATATACCTGTATCACACCTGAACATCGATTTTCTTTAAGCTCTGCATAACTTTGCTTAAATTTAGAGAACTGACTTCCAGACCGTAATGGGAAAATTGTCTTATAATAATGTTTTTAAAACAAACTAACCCATTTATTTTGTCATTTTTTAAACGCCTACGTTGTTTTGAAGCCATTTCCTGTGAAATTATTTCTATTCTTTTAACATTTAATTTCATGAATTTCAGGGTTAGGACAATCCACAAATTAAAGATCCCAACAAAATATCTATTTACTTTTGTAATATTTCATAAATTATAATTTGAAATTCGCGAATTCAAGTGTCCACGAACATGTCCATAGTCATAAAACCACAAATTTAGTGCCCACATAATTAAATGATTTCACAGTAGTCAATGCCATTGAGCTCTGGAAGTAATTCCCTAAATTTAAGCGAAGCTCCGCAGTGCTGAGAAAATCGATAAGCAGGGGTGTGTATAATCTTTGTGAATACATTTGTTTTACTTCTTTGATTATTATAACTTTATGGGTGCAGTAATTTGATGTCTTCATTTATTTATTAAAACTTGCCATTGCGATTTTTATCATATTCCAAAATAAATGAAATTCCATTGGGGATAAGAAATAGTCTTGGCTTCTTGTTTACATAATGCATAGATCCATTGCTGACTGTAAGCCCCATAATCTGTTGATCTTAACAATAGATTACAGTAAGAATTTAACCACAATGTAGTTGCAAACAATAAAACACATGACAGTATTTGTGGTTAAATCTATTCATATTCAGATTAATGGTCACGTTTATGGATCTATTAATGGACAGTTCCGCAACTGTCAATCATCATCATTTATAACAGTACATGGTCAATTTTAATCCAATAGATTAGGATTATATTGTCAGGTGATAATCTAAACTAGAAAATACAAAAGAAAGCATACTTCCTTTAGGTGATATAACCTATCACAAGGTCAAAGAAAATCTACGCATTGGAAGGAGCTTGAACATTTGAGTTGTCAGTGACTGGTATGGAGAAGAAACATGCCAAGAAATTCTTCAGCAAAAAAACAGGAACTTCTTAGATGAACAGGCACTTTGACATTTGCTGTAGCACACAGGAAAAAGAAAATTAAAATAATAGGTTTTAACAGCGTTATCAACTGCTGAAAAATGCACCTAATTTCAGGGTTTTTGTGGTTGAACTTCGATGCATTTGAATATTCATGAGATGAAACAGGTGGCGCAACTTAGCTAATTAATGGTCACATTTATGGATATATCAATTGACCTACCAACAGCCCGCCCTCCTGTCCTGGTCTTATTATTTATTCATTGCTTGCCTGCATACTTCTTATAATATGAAAGCCATATCGCTCCATTATAATATTACTAACTAGGTAATGGTGATAGAGATTTGCATTGGCATGATTGACAAGTAAATACAATAGTTGGCCCGACAAAGCTGGTCCGCCAAGACGCCATTTTGGGCGGGCTGTCGATAGGTCAATTGATGTACCGTAGTCTGTTTTACCTTTGATGTGTTCCTCACATCGGACCCATGTGAGGAAATTGTCAGTGACTGGCGGAGAAGAGAAGTACTGCTGGACCTGCCACTATGATAAAACTTACACCAATGTAAACGCGGTGTAAAACATGTTCACCAAAACAGATAGAACTGGAGACAGCAAATGATGTGTGAATCTAGTTTAAATATCTTGAACTTTTTGTAGAGAATTTTTGGTTATATTACAAGATTATATAAGCTACTGAATTCCATCTTCACCGAAAAAAGATGTGGCATAATTATGATGCTTGAATTTGTTGTATTTGGTAGAATTGTTTGATTAAAAACGAAGTCATTTCACTGTGGTCAGTCCCAACATTTTTAAAGTGTTACATTGGATCTATAAATAGTTGTGGTCAGTTTTTCCTCACATTGGACCCATGTGAGGAAGCTGTCAGTGACTGGCGGAGCAGAGGGGTACTGCTGGACCTGCCACTATGAAAAAACAAGTTTGTCACTCTAGACGGGTCATACCAGATGAGTTCCATCTTATTTTAAGAAGAGGTTTAAGAGGTGAGAGAAAGTAGAGTATAATGTGCTCAGTGCTAAGCAAGAAAACATCAGGTACCATTTTTATAACGTCTTTTGCATGGCATGGTTTAGAATGACTGTCACTCAAACTTTTCAGTTTATTGAGCAGACACGGTTTTTGCATTAAATGCTACTGTGACCTTGACCTTTGACCTCAAAATTGATAGGGTTCATCTACTGACCATGACCAATCTTCCTACCAAGTACCATGACTGTCACTCAGAAACTTTTCAAGATATTGAGCGGACATGATGTGGCTAACGGACGGACGGACGCCATACCATAATACGTCTGAAGTGTCATAGAACTAGAAATGTGTCCGATGCCCCCGCTAATTGAGCGGACACTAATTTTTGTACTATGTTTTAATAAAAGGCCCATATTTCCGTCAAAAATTAGTGGCTGGCCTGTGTTTTGATATTATATATCAACTTACCAAATTTGAATTTAATCAATGCAGTCTTTCAAAAGTTATTGAGCGGACACCAAATTTTGATAACGGACGGACGCACACACGGACAGGGTTAACGCTTAATGCCCCTAGGCATAAAAATCCTATGACAGCAAGATTTGTTTGTAAAAAGCTTAGTAAGTAAATATTAAAACCAAGCATGTTTTATACATTTTATTTTTAACAAGCACATTTCATAAGTTAACACAAGATGTAATAGACCATGCAAAACCGTACAATTACTCAATACTGTGAAATCATTTTTTTTCGCTGGACATTTGATTTCAGGTATTTCCTGGGTAGAACAATTCACAAATTTAAGATCCCAACGAAAAGTTGATTTAATATAATAGTTGTGTGTTTAATTTGAAAAATCCATGACTAAAGTGTCCACGAACATGTCCATCATCATCAAACAACGAAATCTTGTACCCATGAAATAAAATAATTTCACTGTAGTTACTTTACATATTTCCCAAGTTCAAGAACCTAACAAAAATAAATGTTTTTAAGTAACTACTTATTAGGTAGGGATTCATTACTATTTTCTTATTAGTATTACAAATGCATAAAACAAGACAAAACATCCAATTCTACTCATCCTGAAAAGGGGAATAATTCTTAAAGACAAAAGAGCCATAGGTTGTTACCAATTAACAGTTCCCCAACTGTCAATCATGATCATTTATAACAGTAAATGGTCAATTTTTATCCAATCGATTAAGGTCATGATTGTCTGGTGACACTCTGACTTAGTGAATACAAAAGAAAGCATACTTTCTGTTTGTGATAAACATTATCTCACAAACAAAAGAAATGTACAGAAAGGGAAGGAGATTGAAGTTTTGCGGAACTATGCATTTCTACATAAGTTCAGGTTACGCACATACAAAGTTTTAAGGCCTAAATATCTTTATATTTGCCATTTTACAACTTGGTAGCATTCAAAACAGACGACATCACTTAACAAATATGTCATGAATAACTTTGCCCTACCTTCAACAGACAGTGTACGATCATGCTAATAATTATGTTTGATCGTGCTAATAATTATGTACGATTATGCCAATAATAATAAAACTCAATAACCTAGTAGACACAAATTTAAGTGTACCGCTAACGAAACCTACTGCCGAAAAATGAGAGATATTTATTTCTGAAATATGATTTCGCTGCTCAGCAGAATAACTTGAATCCCGGGTTTTGGTGACAGTCAACATTTTAATTGGTACATGTTGTGTATACTTTTTCGACGTATTTTACCAAATGTTTTAGTGTTATGTTATTATTTCATTCTCATTCTGTTTGACAATACAATTACATTTTTTATTGATATATTTACAAACAAGAGCCGGTCGGAACCGGGTAATGCTCCCCGAATAGGTATTGGACACAGAGAAGTAGTTTGTCAAAAGTAGTTGTAAAATCTGACTTCAAATAACAAAGTTTTGGGCCAGACACGATTT
>Ga0224511_10003036_pt1 | contig 11814 bp, 6 predicted proteins | sample SF_May12_sed_USG_2_FD_169988 | JGI IMG/M metagenome (GOLD analysis project Ga0224511, IMG submission 169988) | Sediment microbial communities from San Francisco Bay, California, United States - SF_May12_sed_USGS_8_1 | ecosystem: Environmental > Aquatic > Marine > Sediment | place: USA... | reverse complement strand
TACAACTTAAGCCAGCTTTCATGAACGTTTACGAACGGAGCACAACTTACACCAAAGTTTATTTCCAAACGTCTGCAAAGTTTTTGCATGTTGAAAATTTTCAACAAACACAACGTTCGTCAGCATTCGCCAGCGAACATCAACACTTATAAACTTTTAGCAACTTTTACTAGCGGAGCTGGACGTTTGTCCAAGCGTCGGTCTAAACGTCGTAGTATGAACCCAGCTTAAATATATTTGTTCTGTGCCATTTACTTGTGTAACCTCACTTCACTTCAGTATTAATGAACATGAAAAGCATTGTTTACATGTTTTTTTTCTTACTTATGTGTTGTAAATTATTCCTAAAATAAACTGCTGAAATGTTATTTGTTGTTTGAAATGCCTCTTTAACAATAAACCATTTAAGATTGATTGATGATGATGATGATGATGATAAAGATGATAAATATGATTAAAAGTAATGATGAGGAGTAATAATATGGTTTGATGACTGGAGGCCTGATTAATTAGATTTATTGACAAAAGACGTTATTTAATAAAAAAAGTGATGAATAATGCAGATTTTGGAATTATTAGTAAAATGAGGGTATTTGTAATAAATTTGAATTAAATATTATGAATAACTGCATCAAAACTTCATAAAAAACAATGTACTAGATCAAGCACCAACGCTGCTCCAATACCAGGGGGAGACCACCGAGCAGGCCCCAGCAGGAGTAAGATGGGCCCAGGGATAAATACTTGCAGGGGTCATGGCCCCTGTACACTCAGTCTTCTATACCAGGATTTAACACAGGACTGTGCATTATTATTGGATGAAACTGGTAAGTTTAGCTTCTCTTTAATCTTAAATGTTTTTTTAATTGCTGTCACATACAAACTGCAAAATCAATCAAACTGGCAGTCTCAAATTCTGTTAAAAACTGTTGCTTAAAAAAGAAAGCCCAACTAAGGTTACATGGTCTACTGACTGAGATAAAATAATTTATCATACCCTCTTTATCTGACAGCAAATTTGGTTAGTGACAGGATAAATAAGCTACCAACATACTTAATTTGGTGGCAATCAAGATTTCGTCCAGACATAAGCTGCACTCACACATAATTTATTGCTAATAGGTCACAGCTTACTGCAGTTATTATACGAAAACTCAATTTCTATTCTTAGCAACAGTTACACTGACCTAAACCATAGCCACCTGGGAAGAAATCCCGAGTAGCAACTTGATATAGGCTGCCCATACACTAATGTTGGTGTCAAAATGAAAATCAAACTGAAGGTATAAGGTGGAAACCTTATTTCTAATTTTAGTAACAATGACCTTGGTCTTGATCTGGGTATCATTCCCAAACTTCCGCTTGATAAAAGCTACACAGATTCACTTAGTTTGAAGAGGTTAAACGGAAGTAATTACGTAGAAAGTGATTTTCTATTTATAGCTACAGGGACCTTGACCTTGATCACAGACATTAAGTAGCAATCCCCAGCTGCCTCATGATATTAGCTGAAGGTGATGGCTACCATCAAGCTTACAGAAAGCCCTTTGTATATAAAGTAACCTACCGGCAAATGTTCTAAAATGGGATTGTGTAAAGTTATCGCAGAGCCCCGGGGACCATCGTCACGCTGGTGTTCGAACTCCTCGACGAAATACATCGCGTTGCCATATACGACTGTCAGAAAATACTCTAAAAAGACATACATAAGAACAAGTGTCATATGAACTATCAAACACACATTATCACATTATGTTTTGTTCGTTTGAAACAGTTAGTAAGCAAATACAGTGGTTAAAAACCCCAAATACAATGTCACTTGGTGTCAATAATGTATGTACTTTGGAAAGTGCCAATCCTTACCATTTTCGATGGAATGTTCTGGCTGTCGAACGGATACGTTTTTGGTGCCATGCATTAAACACATATTTTTATTTTATTTTATTAAGTGCATATGAATAAGCATATTGTTATATACGTATAAATCAAAATAAGACATTTTAACAATAACTGAAACTGAATTTAAAATTTAAAGAACCAAGGATAAAAAAAGAAACATGTATGAATAGGTTTGGCTCTTGTGTCTTTGTTAAAAACAAATCGTACTCCTTTTATTCTACACATACTTTTTTACATTCTAGGATAAACATAAACTCACAAAGCGCAAGAGATGCCAGTCTACAATACTTTAAGCGAAATTCAATTCTTGTTCAATGTGCATGTCTCAACAAAGTTAATCGATCTTTGAAGTTTAAAGATGATACATTATTTACCTTTTGAGTAATGTTCCGGACACAAATTAAGTATAAAAACAAATCCCTAAATTCATCAGAGCGTGTTAACAACGCTCGGCACCAGAACACCGGACCTTCAATCCTACCTTCCCACAAAAACACATACTGTTTTCCAGGGAAGTTAAGGGCCTTGTTATATTGCCCTTACTATAAAAAAATATGTAAACACAAATTAAAGGGCCTGCTATGTTAAATAATCTCGCTGGGAGCATTTATCTGCCAAAATATAACCCCATTGGCAAAAAATATAACATCTTTGATATGTTGTAAATGTAGCTTGAAAGAAATATATGTGTTCTTCTCTTGATTATTTAGAACATCATATCTACAGTTCCTGACGGTATATGACATGGTGTCCATTTAAAGCCATGCCAGCTTGATCAGACTGTTTTCTAAAATAAAACAAAATGCATAATTTACCAACACTTTGGCTATATTCTATTTAGCTGATAAAATTACATGAAAAAACCCTACACTGTAGCTGAAATACTAGGTTGTTGATCGAAAAAGGTGTAAAAAGAAGTAACATGTCATTTGAAGTTGGAAATTTGTTTTTGTGGTCTTTTATATTTCGGTATTTATTTTCCGTCCCACAATGTTTGTCTGTACACATAACCAGTTCCTCTTAACATAGTAAAGCTGACAAAATGTTGTTATCATTGCGACTTAAGCCCCCCATACACACACAATATTATTGTCAATAAAACTGTCAATCTTATTGATAGTTAATGGGCGATATTGAAGGTCCTGTCAATTTATTGATGAACATTTGAGATCTCAAATAAATATTGACATATTGGCAATTTTATTGATGAGTATTTTGCGATTATCAATAAAATTGACAGTGTAATTTGCCCTAAAATGAAGAATAAAGAAGAATAAAGAAATAAATATCATATTTATATGGATGCTACTAATGGTAATAACACAGAAAATCTAAGCTTACACCATTGTCACATTACTTGCCTATTAGCACACAAGCGGCAGTCTGAGGCTAAGGCATACACTTTTTAATATAACACAAAAAGTTCCATAATATATTGAGATATGTTTCCTATTTGACTCAAAAGTTACGAAATTTGTTCATTTAGTTTAGACGGTCATCATACAATGGAATTCATTTATTTTCAATGATTTTCGAAGTACTAATGAACTAAATATTGATCAATATTTTTGTACAGTTTGTGGCAAGAAATGTAACCTTCAACTTTATTGATTCAATAAGCCCCCCATACACACACAATATTATTGTCAATAAAATTGTCAATCTTGAAGATTGTCAATTTTATTGATAGTTAATGGGTGATATTGAAGGTCCTGTCAATTTATTGATGAATATTTGAGATCTCAAATACATATTGACGTATTGACAATTTTATTGATGAGTATTTTGCGACTATCAATAAAATTGACAATAAAACAGTGTAATTTGTCCTAGAATGAAGAATAAAGAAATAAATATCATGTTTATATAGATGCTACCTATGGTAATAACACAAAAAAAATAATCTTACACCATTGTCACGTTACTTGCCTATTTTAAACAAATATTAGCACACTTTAAAAACACAAGTGGCAGTCTGAGGCTAAGGCATACATTTTTTTAATAAAACAAAAAAAGTTCCATAATATATTGAGATATGGTTACTATGTGACTCAAAAGTTACGAAATTTGTTCATTTATTTTCGACGGTCATCATAAAATAGAATCCATTCATTTTCTATGATTTTCGAAGTACTAATGAACTAAATATTGATCAATTTTTTTTACAGTTTGTGGCAAGAAATGTAACCTGCAATTTTATTGATTCAATATTATTGACAATAATATTGTGTGTGTATGGTGGGCTTAAGACCCAACCAAAGGTAATAAGTATACTGACTCCCTTGAAGAAAATCCAACTGGCCAAGCCACCACAACAGGTAAACCTTATCCGTCCCACAGTTTGTCCGTCCGTGACAAATTTGACAGACAAACATGGATAAAAATCTTGGAGAAAAAAAGTAACTTAACACATTCAATTTCTTAATACTGCAAAATTTAACATTTAGCAATAATGAAATTGCATAAGAGTGTCACACATACTTGGAAAAAGGTCATTTAAACAATATGGTGACAAAGACACTTGCGCCATGAACATAATCATTGTTTTGGAATAAAATTCCATTTTTTTGGCCATTTCATCAAAAAGGGAGACCAGAATTTTCTTTCACAATTTAAAACTAATGGATATTATTAATTTATGTAAATCTTTTGTTGAATCTAGGTGTCCATACACAAAATAAATTGATAATCTTTTGAAGAATGTTGTGTTTAGAGCTGATGTTACATTTTTGTGCCTAGCATTGTGAACACGCTCATCAGCAATGACAGCAAACTTTTACAGAATTATATCCATCTACCTATAAACTTTTAAGGGTAATACCAATTAAACTTTAAGATATAACCTCTACACAACATGTATTGAATTTAAGAGCAATGATAGCAAAAACGTTGTATAATGTGTCAAGTTATTCACAGAAAACCCTTTGTTTGCCGCCGCCCGCCCACCATAACCTTATCTAACAACCAGGGTTTCTGTTCAAAACCGTTTTAAAAATGAAACACGCACACACACTTAAAATTTCTTTGTCGATTCATGTAGTTTGTTCATTTCCATCTCTTTGCATGTATCTCTAGCTTTATGTTTTTCCACAAACGTGCCTTTCTTTGATTACCTGCAAAGAAAACACTTATGACAAGGTGGTACAGGACTACTGGTAGCACAATGTAATTTGTCACTGTCCTTTGTTCTTAACTTTAGGGTGGAAACTCAATGTATTGTCAAGTGTGTGTACCCTTATCTATTTTTGTTCGAATATGATTCGATACAGCACGACATGTACAGAGTCATTTAATTGCAATGTCAAACAAGCAATCTCTACGGTCACAAAAGCTGCAATTGTTTTAGGAAATCAAAATCATACTGTAAGATACACCGTGTTTGATTAGTGCAAACTTGAAAATACGAAGCAATCAGAAATGAATGTATGTATGTTTTGATTACTGTATAGGGCTTATACCCCTGCACTGTTGATATCACACTGATTTCAATATTTGTCATAAATCACAGCAATTTCTTTTCAAACACCCCAAATTTTATCATTTCACTAACTTTAAAACCCGTCTGAAAAAGGTGGATGACCCCGCGTCATTTGTATTCAAGGGGTGTTTAGGCCGAAAGTATTACGCAAATCACCAGGGCGCAGTAGGCACAGGCCTGCCAAAAGTTAGACTAATGATATGCGGTTTAGACAATAACGATATACACAATGTTCAGTTGTATTAGTAACTTTGTTGAGCATGTTCACTTCACAAGGACATTTTATGGCATAGAATTTATTCCTTAAAAGATAAGAAAGTTTATGTTGCTACATGTATCAAACGATTGAAAAATATCAAAGACTGTATTGCCCTATATAACAAGATATGATAAAATACGTATTTTTGATACGTTATCCTTCGCACCACGCATGGTCAAGATACATTGTAATACGCCATAGGCATGTAAAAAACGCGGTGCGCAAAGTGAAAGTTTGCCTCTTTGAAAGGGTGCCTCATATATTTTGAAATAGCAGCTTCTAAACCATATGACCTCACAATGTTGAATTGCATTGATAATAAATCGCTTCGCTCAAGCATATATCTAACAATTTATCAGTAAAAATCAAATGTTGTGAACGGAAAATTGAAACTTATCAAGAAACTCATAACAACTTTCGTTTGTAATGGTGACTTTGTCTGCATTCAAAAGAAGAAACTTTGCATCTGCTTTTTATTTTAAAACCATAAAACGTATTTTTTGTTGTTTTACGGTAGGCAATCAACAAGGCCGAACGCAGGGTTAAAAAAAGTACGCATTGCGCAATTGGATTTACTATAAGCACATAATAAAAAGCCCACACTATCACATTATAATTTTACCAGATACGAAGGAATACATTTTTAATGAATAAACAAATATGTGTAGGAATTTGTGTATGTAAACAAATATGGTGGCGATTTATAGACATAGCATCTTAAACAGGATCTTTACTGACAAGGGATACTCGGCTTAGCAATTGGTGTTTTAACGTACCTAGTTTGTAAGGATTTTCTTGTTCCAGCGCGCGCAGCTTTGGAAGGTTGTCCTTATTGTAATAATTTATCGCACATTCCTGTTTCAGCATGCGTGATGTTTCTTCCACATAGTCATCGACCATTTGTGCACTGGTTTATATATATAAACAATGTTGCAAACATAATTATATATTTCCAACAGGGTAAGAACTTTGATAGGGGAACATTTTCAATTAGAATATTTTTAATACTATCAACGCGTATTATGTTTTGTATTTCTTCACTTCATTTCCATTATATTATATTTTTATATTCCCGAAGAAAACTCCAATTTTAACTTTATTATCAAACCTATCAGTCAATAACAAACATGAGGTAGCGTTGCAACATAATAAACATCATTTTGTAACCTTGCCATTCCATGGAACTTGAAAACACTCTGTCATAGTAGTTTTATTGTTTTAATTTTAAACAGCCGTCACACCGGCGTGACGTTCTCACTGCGTTTTATTTTAAAATGTAGGAGACATCAATTTTATTGACAAGTTAGGTATGTAAAATGAGTTCCCATTTTATGGCACAAAGCCATTGACATATGACCTGACGAACACTAAAACCGTAAGTGGTCATCTACAATGACTTACCACGACCAGTTTCCTCTGGTGATATACCGTTGAGGAAACAATTTCAAGGTCACATTGACCTTCACTTTTGGCAAGGTGAATCCAAAATCATTATGCCAAGACCAATGGTCCTATTGTGCATTGTGAAACACTGTATATCTGATGTCAAGATATCAATACAAAATAATTTATACACTAAATAGCACAGCGATCTTGACCTTTGACCTAACATGTGTTGACAAAAACGCGATCATTTACTGATTAAGGTAAAACATTCGACGGATGGTTATTCCATTTACGACCGGAAGCAATAAGGTCATGTTGTAAATTGGTAATCGTATAAGTGTGTGGAACTACATTGTATTAATAATTAAAATTTATGTGCGGTTTAGTTTCGGTTTTTATGAAAAACCTTTTTACTCATGCAAAAACAAAGCACATATTCAGTTGTGTTATTGTGCAAGTTTTGGCATCGTACATGCAAAATATGTCAACTATTGCCAGACAGTGGCACGAGGTTCTTTTAAACAAGCGGGCCCAGATGGTCATGGATTGCTCACCTGAGAAATGGGTCAAAGGTCACAGTAGAGCCCCTTTACAGAGGACCACTAGATGAGGTTGCAAAACAAACATCGAGGCTCTAGGCTTTGACTATTTTATAAGAATATTTTTTTCTGATTTCCTTATATAACTCTTAAAAATCCGATAACTCCCTTTGCAGTGACCCTTTTTATCCTAGAGGCATAACTCGAGCAATCTTTGTAGTAGACCATTAGATGATGCCAAATATCAAAGCTAAAGGCTTTGTGGTTTTTAAGAAGATTTTTTCATAGTTTTTTTGTAAAACTGACGATCCCCCTCCCCTTAATGAGGCCCCTGTTGACACTAAGGCATTTGTTTGTGAAGAACCAATATAATAATTATGATGTTACAAATACATGGGCCTTGTAGTTTCGGACAAGAACAGTTTTGAAAATTGGATTTTGAGAACCTACTTTTTGACCATTTGACCTTCTTCTGTATCCGATCGGAACCGTTAGAACATTTTTGATAGGAGACCACACAAGGATCATTCCTCTTCAAGTTGGCCAAATTCCCATTCGCGGTTTAGGAAAAGAAGTCGTTCAAAGTTGTTTTTATATAATTCAGTGTAAAATTGTGACACCCGGGGCGGAATCAATTTTAATCCCAGTGGCACAATTTGGACCAAATATGAAAGCTCTGGACCTTCTAGTTTCGGACTACTAGTATTGTTTTTTGAAAATTTCACCTTGAAAACCTATGTGTTGACCTCGTGAACTTTTTATGCAAGAAATAAAAAACGTTAAAACAATTTTGGTAGGGAACCACACATGGATCATACCTGTTGAGTTTGGCCAAATTCCCATTTATTTTTAGCGGTTTAGGAGAAAAAGTCGTATCAATTTGTTCTAATTATTAATTAATTTGAACGACTTTGGAAGAGGACTTCTAGATGATGTTATATGCCATATATGAAAGCTATGCGTTTTGTAGTATGGCACAAGAAGATATTTGAAAATTGCGTTTTCAAAAACATTGTTTGTGACCCCGTGAGCTACTTATGCAACCAATTGGAACCATTTGAACCAATCGGAACTACTCGGCCAATTCCGCCTAATCGGCGATCGTGCCTCGGATGTATCTGGTGGTAGGATATGTCTAACCCAAAACGCCTACGCTGAAATATAGTTCTTACGGAAACCTACGGAAGCCGTTCGGCGATTACCAACCAATCCGAACATCTTGAACAACGCGCAATCGGAACTACTTGGTCAATTCCGCCTAACCGGCGATCACGCAAAGTATAGCATGTATAGCATTCATTACATAGATGGTGACGTCACTATGTGCTACGTAATCCCAAATCCAAGATGGCGCGCCCCTACGTACATCAGAGAGATGGTGTGGTGTAGCCCACTGGCTGATGTGTTCAGATTGCCATTTGAACAATAGTAGTAGAGGACCACCTAGGGATTATTCCTTTTAAGTATGGTCAAATACTCATAAACGGTTAAGGAGAAGAAGAAGTCGTTTAAAATTTTCCTTATATTATTCAATGTAAAAGTGTGACCCACCGGGGGGGATCAATTTTACCCCAGGAGCATAATTTGGGCCTTGCTGTTTCGGATAAGAAAATTCTAGAAAACTGCATTATTGACACCGTGACCTATTTCTGCAACCAACTTTAACGATTTGAACAACTTTCGCAGGGGACCAAAATCCAATGAGCGGTTTTAGAAGTCGTTTGAATGTTATAAAGTTAACGCACACACACACGCACGCACGACGGATGACGAACAACGGACAACACGGTGTCACAAAAGCTCACCTTGTCACTCCGTAACAGGTCAGCTAAAATGTGCATTTTATTCGTTTTATTAAAACATGTACATTTACTGTGATGATGCGTGGTGTTGTTAATGCAGGTGACTGAATCGTGTTGTTTGTATCTGCTTGGGCAGAAGCAGAAACAACTCCATTAACATGTTCTGTGAATAAAGCTGACAGACAGTGCCATGAACACTCACAGAGACAAATTTCATAGTCGCAGTATACAGATCCTGGAGGTTGTGTTTAGGTACTGTCAATGGATAATATACTAATATTATACTTCTGTCCACATCCGACATAGCATTGTCTCTGTCAGATTATCTGATTGTTTAACACGACAAATGAACGCATGTAAAACACCTTTATAACGTTATTATCAAATTAAACTAAGAATGCCATCGGGAAGTATAGCCTATATAAGAAAAATAGCAGCCTTGAATTCGTTAAAGCTGTTCATCAATGATATTGAAAGATACCACACACTTTTAGTTTTAACTTGTAAAAAGATGTTGAGGTTATGAACTCCTTTTTAACGGAACAAAAAATAACTAAAAAAATCACAGCTCAGCAGTTAATACAAAGCTAATGCAGCTTATCCGTACCTTTCGCCACATAGGAATACGTGACTTGTTGTATCGTTTTCCAGAATGTCAAGCAGCATGAATATAAATGTATCTGTGAGGCTTTTAATTATTCCATGCTTTTCACGAAAAGCCATCCATGCAATTGTTTGCCAGCGTAGGGTATTTCGGAAATCCGGACGGCTATTCTTTAAACGCCTCTCGAAAATCAAAAGTTGTAGATCAATCTGAACTTTTAACTGTAAATGTCAGAAATATTTAAAATTGTAGTGACTAAGGTTTGAATATTTGATTACTAGGTAAAAGAATTGTCAAAATAACAATAAATCAAGAAAGCATACGAACTGTAATTACTTCTAAATAATTTGCGGTTTTCAACAAGTTTAAAATATGTGGCCTGGTATCTAAATCCTTAACCATATCACCTTTTGCTCTTAAGGCGATGCGTTTTCTTAATTTTGAAAACCCATCTGTGTTTATAAGGATTTAAAAACAAATGAAATTCAACAATATAGACCCAATATTTTGTTGATGAGCGTAAATTCCAATCGTCAAACGTTCAAAGCTTTTCTGTTTAAAAAGGGCTCTCAAGGATTACCGACTAAAATAAATCACACATCTGCAGTTATACTAACATTATCGAGTATAATAGTCATTTCGAAAAAATATCATGAATCACCAGGCCGTTTGTTTACATTTTTAATTTCTTCAGTTTTTAAACAAGATATAACAGTCTATTTATATTAAGGGTAGGTAAGTTTGGTGGCTGATTTATGCCATGTCGTATAAACGTGTTTTCGGGGCGAAAACGCGAAAGGTCGCCACGCGAAAACCCGCTAAGAGGTGTTTTGTCGGGTTTTCGCATGGCGACCTTTCGCCTCGATGGGCAAATATACGACAAACAGTAGCCGAAAACGCAACAGACAGAATGTCGCGTACTTTCGTGTAGCGGGGCGAAAGGTCGCCATACGAAAACACGAAAAAGTCATCATTTGGCGGGTTTTCGCGTGGCGCTATTTCGCCTTTTCTCCCGAAAAAACGATAGATCTAATACGACATGGCACAAATCAATCTCCTCACAGCGATTACGTCACGCGTTGCTACTTTAATTTTCTGCCTCCAGCAAGGATCACGTGACGATAGAGTATAACGTGATGTGTTTAGTTTTCTGTATGTATAGTACGTTGTATTCTGTACAGTACGGTGAAATTTTACTTTCATAATTTCATATTTTAAGTTACTTTTTTAAAATATGATAAATTAATATTTCTAGTTATGATTATTTCACATTTTTAAAGGAAAATTACTATATTTTGAGGAGATAAGTCCAGAACAAAATATAATTAAAAAAAACTATCCGCCTGTATTTGGGCGAAAAACCTTGCTGGTGGCAGTGATATAATGTACTGTCAAGGGAAGTAATCACTGTGGGGAGTTTGGGCACAAATCAGCCACCATAAGGTAAGATATGAAACTATGAGAAAAACTACTTAAGGTGGTGATACATGTTGAAATGCCCAAAGCAGCCCCAAAAAAGTCCATTTGTCATTTTCAAAAACCAGAGATGATTTTGAAATGAAATAAGCAAAATACTGTGAGGTTACCTCAAAAGTACCAATTTGTATTAAAATTAATTGTTAATTAACCACTAATTAGCCAAAACAATGGATTTCACGCGTGCCAGCATAACTCAACATCTAATAAAAGAATACCTTTCACACTTAGGCATATAACACTCCATGCACTAACGGAGGTAATCTTAGAGTTTTATGAGTGAAACATCAATAGTTTGTCCAAAAATGCAAAGGTTAGAAAGTAGGACGTAAACAAAAGTTTGAACTAAAATTGATTTGTCTTTTTTGGAC
>Ga0224511_10003035_pt1 | contig 11814 bp, 4 predicted proteins | sample SF_May12_sed_USG_2_FD_169988 | JGI IMG/M metagenome (GOLD analysis project Ga0224511, IMG submission 169988) | Sediment microbial communities from San Francisco Bay, California, United States - SF_May12_sed_USGS_8_1 | ecosystem: Environmental > Aquatic > Marine > Sediment | place: USA... | reverse complement strand
GCCGTAGAATCGTACGATTTTTGGTGAAATAGACGCCGTACGGTGCCCGTAGATGATTTGTGACCATAGCATTAGATGTAGAAGTAGTTTATATGCCACAAATGTCATTATTGATCTATAATTTGTATTTATGACAAAATTTGCTCTGTTGTGGATATTTAATTCGGGAATGGCATACAATATAGATATAAAATTATAAACAGGTTTTTTCCTTCAACTGTTTTTAATCTAAATGATTCCACAACTTCACATGTTGTGAAAAACATGTCCGGAGTCACCTCCAAAAATGTTTATAAAACATTTCTCAAATATTCCCAAGGAGAGAGCCAACAGTTCAACTTTCCCAACTGTTTAAACATCTGAATAAATAAACAAACACACTTCCCTGGAATGTGTAAACAAATCTGATATTGACATCATTGTAAAATCTAATAACAGTCATTTTTGACTAGGAATAATTCTGGTTAAATTCATTTATGATGGTTAATAACGCTGAACAGTTGACACTTAATTTCCTGTAGAGGACCAGACAGAGACAGACAACATCTTGAGCCATTTTCTGCTGCAATCATCAAAGTACTTGAGTAAACATAATAGAAACCCCATTGTTGCATATTAAATATCAGGAAAACAGAAAACTGATCTTTCAAATTTGACAAAAACTTTAAATTTCACATTGCAAAATATTGCATACCAAAATCTTACACACCCAGCATGAGGCAAATACTTTAGTAGCATGACATACCTGCTTGCTCTGCAAAGGTTCCATGAATTATTATTTTTATTTCTTACAGCGCCAGAAAACTACATCTTGTAGGAAATATTATATAACAATGTTTGCAACATCCTGTCTGGAACTGTCAATGTCATAGCTTGTCATCATCAAGGCACAGAAACACACAAACAACAATAGCTACTTATAAATTACATACTGACACAAGTCTTATATTACAACAACAAAACACAGCATACAATGCTTGGTCTACCATAAATCCGCATGATTTCTGTATGAAGGTTAAAAGTTGGACAAGGAAGTTGTAAAGATGACCTGGCTCGGCATGATTGTAACAAATTGTTGATAAATGCTGTTTTTTTTCAATGTGTCTATTGTTTAACATTCGCAACCCAAAGCTCCATAATTACATTCTATCTCGTAAAAACATCTACAAAAACAATTACAAATATTTTTTAAATTTAGGATGTCTAATATAACTTCCTGCCCTAAAACCCAAAATTCCAGACATAAACGTGTTCTCATCAAGAGTCAATTGGCAACAAAATTGTTTATGTATTCCCTGTAGAACGTTGTTGGGTTCTCGTTATTTCCTGGACTAGAATGAAAATGAGGCCATTTGCAAGCCAGCTCATTTAAATGCACATTCTCATGCAAACAGCTGTATAACTTACGTAAGCTGATCAGGCACTAAAAAAACATTAGTTTAGTCAGGGGTTATTATACTGATTATTTGCAAGAAGGTCAATGAGGTCACATTCCAGGGGTCAGTCCATCTAATTAACGTATTGACAGACAGCTTGAAATGCATGATGTCCTTTTCCCGACAAACAAAAATGCGGGAATTTTACGTATTGCCATAACATACAACTTCATTTGGGCCAATGACAGAAGACTGAATCTTTTGTGTATCACTGGTTACGCGCACTTGCAATGTTTGACGTATCGAGCATTCCCGCCATTTTGTAGGGCATCTGATGTCATTTCAACACACATTAAAATGATAAGTTCATAATTTGTTTTAGTATGGCAAGTTGAAGGTCACATTGTGTTTTAACATTATGAGGTCAAGGTCACATTTGTTTTAAACATAAGATGAAGGCCACATTTTGTTTTAACATAACAAAAAGGTCACAAATGTCTATAAATTGGAACAATTTGTGCAGAACATAATTGAATTAATTGTTAAATGTAAAAGTATGGCTAGTTATTATATAAAGATGTCAGTGAATGAAAGATGGCCTTCGACTAAGAACACTTCCACCTCAAAACAATATGCTGTATAATAATGAAAGTAGTGCGCACGTGTTATAACGCCTTTGACTTATATAGTCATGTTGTATGCGTAGGTGGTTTTGGTTTAAATATCACGAGGTTAAGGCCCTGTTTTGTTTCCACATTTGAAGGTGAAGGTCACTTACCTTACCCAGGTGGACAGCAGTGCTACCTGCCTTGCTCATACAAGAGCAGAGCTCCATTTTCCGAATTAGAGAATCCAGGTTTGAGTCTTACAAAGGTACACGATTGGTTAAATAATATGGTCCATTGCACTAGGTAGAATGCAATTTATAACAGTACTTTAACCACACTTAAAATAATATGGTACATTGCACTAAGTAGAATACAATTTATAACAGTACTTTAACCACACTTAAAATAATATGGTCCATTGCACTAGGTAGAATACAATTTATAACTGTAAACCACACTTCAAATGTACACTGCTCCAGTAAGTTCCATATTTATGATGAGAGAACAGTCAGCATGTATGTGCTTGCATTCTAATTAGTAATTGTTTTTTGCAGATGATTAGCAATTACTATCTAAACCACTGCACCACGGCTACAATACACTATACACATGCCTGTCATGTATCAGGCCATCTCTTCCAATAACTGCCATCATTAATGCAAGTTGTATCTACAGTGTGCAATCAATAAGAAATCAACTTTTGAAATCACTTCTCATCTTAATATAATATTTAGTATCAGACAACAAGAGTTTGATAACTTTCCTGGCAAATATCAACTCCGGCAACCCAACAGTTGTGGAAACTCACTCCATTATTATAACATCCAAATTAAACACATGATCTAATAATTGTTAATATTTGATAATAGTTTGGCATCACAAATCAACAGGACCCGCTGGTAATCGATTCTCTCACCCCAGTGTAAATATAGGTCTATGTGAAGCCCTGGTGCATGTTCTTGTTTTTCTATATTTGCTTCCTACAGTTTTCCAGCACATCAGCACGTCAGTTGGCTTCGTGCACCATGCAGCCACATTGCCCACAATAGCCCCCCATCACCACACTGACACTGTTCCCAAACATCAGTCTAACATCACACCAACACTTGAACAATACCTGGAGCTGCCACTATCATTGTTTCACCGATATGTAACTTATTTCTTGATATATTATTTATTTCTTCCCAGTTTTTGGCTTTCCCAGCCAGTCTAGTTCTCAACCCTATCATTAGATGTCCCCAGGAATCGAATCTCGAGCAGTAGTCCGCAAATCGCAAATCTCAAGTAAATTGTCTTCTCATTTCTGAATCAATTGTCCCAGAAAATATGGAGTGCACTATTTATCCATAAAATCCCTCCGGAGTTTGACAAGTAGAATAATTATTATACCAACACCAGATATTTGACAAGACTCCAAACTAGACCTAATAATACACAGTCTGTATTAAATCCATGGTATTAAAAGTTTCTAGGAGTCATATTACTGAACCTCATATAACTAATGATATTCTTCACATACCAACTAATTGCTGAGCCGACATAATATATTATGCTACGTCACACAAAATGTAATCAAAATAAAGCATTTGGACACAGCTTTTGGTATTTTAAATGATGCAATAAAAAACAATAAGTTTTATTTTCAAACAGTGCACTGTCGCACGTTCACCAAAAACTTTCAAGGATAACTTCAACTAAATAATGACCCTACCAAATATGTAGCACATTCTACTGTAACAAGCTTCCAATAATATTCATTCCTGTCGCACTTTTCCCAAAGCAGATTATTTACCAAGAACTCTAGTCCTTAAAAAAACAAATATTCCACGTGGCTTGTAAAATCTGTTTACTTCAGCTGTGGATCCAGTCCCGATATATCTTTAATTCCTAACAAGACAAGTTACAGTTCACATGGTATGATTTTTCCATCTAATTCCATCAGATATTCCCGAGACTCATTTGACAGATCTCCTTATTGACATAAACAAAGACACAGGACTAATGATCTCTAATGGAGCCGTTTATTGTCAGAATGATCTTGGAAAGTTCATCTCATCTCAGCCACGCATCAATTATCCAACCTACTGATCAACAAAATGTCAAAATGATCCAAAACAAACAACTGATCATAGCTAGATGAGCTCTGGTCACATAATGTTAGAGTTGAGAATTTCCTTGTCCAAAATATTGGTTCTCTCGGAGTTCCCTTCATTACTCTCTGTCACATGCTATGTCAGGGAACAATTTTTAGTTTCCTCTCGTGACAAATTTTCATCTTGCTCTAAGAGATATAAATGGTTCTCTCATGGGCAATAAAACTGTTGTGACAGAACGTTTTCTGGAATGTCAAACATAATATTGCTAAATGATCGAGTCCAATTTAAAACACACCAACTTTGTCTTGGAGCGTCAGTAGGTTAATTATGGGCGAAAAAATTGTATTGATAGTTAACACACCCTAGAAGAAAGGATTTATTATTTTTACAGCGCTGAATGTTTCTACATGGCTTCGATCCTGATTACCAATACAAACTGCAGAGGTATAGTAGTGGTATTGATGATTGCCTTGTGAGCGCAAAGGTCCCGAGTTCAATCCCAGATCGGGCTTTACCCAATTTTTTAAAACAAATAGTACCAGAATGATGCTTTCTTGCTTAGCCCATAGTTAATGTCTGGCTTCTCATCTCAAACCTCAATAAAAATATAGATATATGTAATTATAACCGGTTTTCGTTGAATTAATTAAGTGATTTACCTAAGATACATAGTCAACTTGTTTTGCATTTATAAATATTTTAACAAATTAACTCCTTTTTTTCCAATTCCAATAAGAGATCCAAATAATTTAGCCCCGCAAAAAGCCTTATTTCATACTTTTCCTTACTCAAGCTTATGATGGATAAATAATGGGTTAGGGTTGTCCACTCTAAAAGTAAGCTATTCTTGGTCTTGGTAATGCCTTCTGCAAATTGCTTTTAACACCACACTTAAACAACTCTTGCCCTAAACGCTGACAGCACCATTTTGTATAATCGAGGGCTTAGTTCAAAACTATTGTAACTTGTAATACAAAATAAGGCAGTTGCAATAGTTTTGCACCAAGCCCTTAATGTAACAATAGAGAAAGGCAAACAAGACTTGGTTGTTGGACAGAAGTCGGAACCAATGGAACCAATGTCTCCTCAGACACGGCAACCCAGTCCTCCCCCATGTCCGAGTAATGACCCTCCAGGAAATGCAGGTTCACATACCAGTGTTTGCCCATTACTGGCGTCCACAGACACACAGACGTGACTGGCACTGCAATGAGGGCGGCTAAGTAACTCAATTACTTCTGTGTACACCCCTCTTGCACTTGATCAGTCTCCATGTGAATGTGGCAAACGAAGGACCCTTGATTCATATGGAGACTGATACTAGCATTTAAACATACGGCATTTAAACTTTACTTTTATCACCAAGATCTACCAAATGTAACAAATGGCAATGTTGGCTGGTTTGGTATCAAACCTCCGGACAGTTCAGTGCAAAGTAGGGCTGGGGCGATACGGTCATCAGCCGTATCGATACATATTCGATACGGACCTTGCCGATACGATACATATTCGATACGATACACATGTACACGACTTAAGGTTTCAAAATCAAGAATTTTGGATTTCAGCAACAATGTAAATGTTTTGGATTGATCTATACAATGAATCCTACAAATACTAGTTCTAAAACACAATGATCGATTTTTTCCACAAGTTAGAAGTTCAACATAATTAAGATCAAACTCAATATGCCTTAGTTTTTTTGTTAAATTGTATGAAAATCTAGTGTGAAACGAATAGTTTTGGGTCCGGAATATTCGTTGTTTTGTGCAGCTGTCACCATCATCTGTATCGGTACAGCATGATGGACGTATCGATACGTATCGGTTGATGTCTGTATCGATACTGTACCGATACTGAGTGTATCGTCCCAGCCCTAGTGCAAAGTTATGTGAGACCAACACTCAATATGTAAATTATAAACACCATCACTGATTTGTGATTGAAAAAAAAGGAGGAAATTTAAAACAGAAGCCATAGAACCACATGTTCAGCTCCAATCATTTTAAGCCTAATAAGAGTTGTTAACATTTTAGCACTTATGGTTTTATGGTACAAAACCAGGTATATAAAATTATGTATGTTTAGACTAAGAGAAAATATGTTTTGTATTCTTAGAAAAGAAAAAGATTATGTTGGAACTACCAGATAAATGGTGTTGTATTCTTAGAAATTTGGTTAGATTGAACATAGACAAAAAGTTGGCATAATAAATTTCCATGGAAACATATGGTTTGTGAAATTTCTCCTATTTATTACCTCACAGATAGGTTTATCACCACATCTCAGTGTGAAATCAAACATTTCTCCATCACAACAGTTTAACACCTGAGAGAATGTTACCGTGGAAGCCAGACGCCTGGCGTAGAAGAACCTGAGTGCAACTGAGGCGCCTGACGTAGACACCTGACGTAGACACAGTAACAGATGCACTTATTGACAATACGCAGTAAATCTGCCAAGTATTTACATTTTCCACAGTGAAAAAACCCTTTCCATAATTCTAGTGTTTTTTCCCCAACTGTCTAAAACGTAATTTCTTTTACAAACTTCTAATATGCTTGGAACTGGAATGCTGATTGGATTTTAATTTTTAGTTTTTTTTTAATTATCAAACTTTTTAAATTTAAATGCAGATGTGGATTCAACATTAATAAGGAAGCAGAGAATTTTAATTCTCACAAATTTGGTCTTGTATGTTTTCATAAGCGCTAAGTTAATATAATTTTTTTCTGTTTTTCATCAGTATAGAATCCATGTATTTTGCAATAAATCTCTAAGCAGACATAGAGCACTGTGATGAATATTTTTCAATTAAAAACCTCTAAAATGCAAGACCAGACTTCTAACACATAATCTGATCATTTTTCTCAACAAAAATCTAATCAGGTTCTAGAAAAGCAGACTTATAGAATGTGCAAGTTAATGCAATTACTTGTGATCTCTTTTGAATTTAAAATCATATTACTTCTAATAGTTATTTCTGCATCTTGACATTTTATATCCCTGGATATGAATAAATGTAATAAATACACAAGAATTAGTCTTGTAAGGTTCCAGAAAAAGTTGGGTTGCTTGTGTGAATTACAAATCAGAACTAGCTGTTACAACACTCACATTTTTAGTTTTGTCAATCTTCATTTATTTTCTGAATAATGCTACGGTCACAAATAAAATTGACATCGTACGATTTCAGCAATTTGCACATCACCGGCAAATTTGATAATTTCCCGGGCACCAGACGATTTTTAAGAATTTTATCTTGTGTGGTCGTACGGGCGCCGGCCGGCGTCTGTATATGAAAACATCGGCTGATGCCCGGCCGGGCTTCATACGACGTCGTACGGTGCCTGGCCGGCATTGTAAGAGATCAACCCGACACCGTACGGTGCCCGGCCGATTTTGCACAAATATTCACGTGCAATGATGAATATATGTATATCAAAATTCGACATCATACCTCCAAAGAAACAGTTTGTTAAAATAAACAAAGATTGAGGCTGACTCTGACAGTGATGGTGATGAAAAACACACTTGCTCAAGACTGCAAAAATATTCAATAGCACTTGTTCGTTGCATGTTAATCATCCTCAGCTTCTCAAGCAAAATATATATATTTGTATTTATGTTTTTAGTCTTTAAAAGTGCAATATCTATGTAAATGCAATATGTACTTCTGCAAAACCAAGTCGCTTCTCACAGGTGGCAGTTTGACTCATAAAACATCGGCCGGTGCCCAGACGGGCATCGTCCGGTGCCCGGACGGGCATCGGCCGATTTGTTAAGCGATTTTTAAAAGTTCCTGGCGCTTGTCAGACATCGTACGATGCCCGGACGGGCACCGTACGGTGCCCGGACGGGTGCCGTTGGAATCGTACGATATAAATATTAAACAAAAATCGCCCGGTGCCCGTCCGATGTGTGCAAATGCCGCCCGGGCGCCGTGGGGGGACCGAACGGTGCTCGGCCGATGTGATTTTACCATTAATGACCCTACCAAACGCCGTACGGGCGCCGTGGAATTTTAAGTAGTACCTAAAATTCACCGGGCACCGTACGATGTCTAAAAAATTGATAAAAAATCGTACGATTCTTCCTGCCGCTGCCCGGGCACTGTAAGGGCGCCGTTGAATCGTACGATTTTTGCTGAAATATACGCCGTACGGTGCCCGTAGATGATTTGTGACCATAGCATTAGCAAGACATTGTCCTTTATGCAGCAAATAGTTATAAAATTGTAGGTATGTTTGATATTACTAATAATATCTTGGAATAAAAACAATTATTCCTTTACAAAGGAATTGCAATTATATATATATTATATATATATGATCCACCAAAACAAAATGTACTTGTTTATATGAACAAAGGGTAACACTCTGTAGAACTCACTGGTTGCTAGGTAACAGTTTTATTTTAGGAGAAAACGTTTAAGCACTAAACGAAATGTGAAATTAAAACTATTGATGCAGTATTATATCTCATACAACACTAATATGGCAGAAAACACAAGCCTGTAGCTAGATATTTTTTAGTTTCAAAGTGCTTTAAGGCTAAACACTAATGTCCAGGGAAGACTTCTAACGTATCTGTTTATATACAACAAATGGCAGGAATATATTACGCATGTCACTTATAGTGAGACAGACATGCTCATAAATCATTTTGCAAAGGTTATTCTTGTGTTTTCCTGAAGCTGTACAATTGAAACACTATAACAAAATGACAATTCTGAGAGATCTAAAACTACAACAACAAAATGAAGCCATAAAAGGGCAACCAAATGATTTATTTCTCTGGAATTGTTGGAGAAACAAAGCATAACCATTGCATGACACAATATCTTTAAAGTAGCTCTTTTATCGAACAATGCATTGTCACTGCACAATATTTTTAAGTTTTTTCTTGGTAAAGATTGGGAAATAAAAGTATGTTCCTTATAACCGGAAGTTCCTTATAAGCGGGTTCCTTTACTTTACTGTAGTGTGTCCTGACAAAAACAATAGCAGCTCCTTTAACATTTTGTTTACAAACCCTACCTATGTGCAGGAACATTACAGCCCCTCACAGAACTACAATACCCCTAGTTGTTTTAGATGGCACAGAGCATTGCAAATGGCATGCACTAATTAGGCCTTTAGCTTGTTTTGATGCCGGAATTAATCCAAGTTCAAATATGTAAAACCATTCCAACACAAAAGTATAAAAAGATAAAGAAAAAATTGTGTCAAGCATTCCAAAACAAATGCATTAATTAAAACATTCCAAAACAAATGTAAAAAACATTCCCAAACAAATGTGTAAAACAATCCCAAACAAATATGGAAAACATTTCAAAACACATGTGTAAAACATTTCCAAACAAATGTGTAAAACATTCCTAAACAAATATTAAAACATTCCCAAATTAATGTAAAAAACATTCCAAACAAATGTGTAAAACCTCCACAAACAAATTTGTAAAAGCATTCAAGGACCAATATTCATTGTGTAAACACATTCAGGGACACATTCTGAAAACATTCAGAAACATTGAATGTAAACAAACCACACTCATGAACAAGAAGTAGCTGTAAAGAAGTACAATGTACATCCACAAACACAAACGTAATGTTAGTACTTAAATGGCAGCAGAGCCACAAAATAGAACCCATTATTGTTGAGAGAAGATGCCACACGTTAACAAAGGCATGATACCAGGCACGGCATGTTGCATGCTCCATGAACAACTCAGGGACAAAAGCATTAAAGCACTCGGGATAGAAATGTTCATGGGACAAAAACAGAAATATCAGAAAACTCAATGAAGTCATCCTCCTCTCCTGTGCACCATTACATGGCAGCAGGTTCTGTGAATGTTCAGGCACACGTGAGCCATCAAGTGTCTTGTTCTTCATGCAGTGTCATGTTTTCCGGCAATCTGTGATTGGGGGCAAATGCCAATACCATTTGCATTGAACACAATAACAGGCATTGTCTTCTAGGGTTCAACTTCAATTTAATATGTATTAAGGCTAGAACTGTCTTCTGCCATTTGACAAACAATAAAATGCCTTGTTTTAATGTTTAGTTATCTAATAACGGAACAATGAATACAAAACAAGTAGTCCACAGAATGTCAGGCCGCTGCATTAATTGTCACACACAACTGGGAATTTCTGTATTTCGCTAAAAAATATTTTTGCTAGCATTTAATTCTGATCTGAGAAAATAATTTTGCCCTTTATCAGTTCAGCATTATCAAATGTCAAGTGCAGAAATCATGAAAAGAAGTGTTATTAATTTTTCTAGAACTATTTTTGCGCCCAGGTTCAAAGAAGTCACGAGGCACAACTCCTACCCAGTCCCGGCAGCTTCTACTATAAATACCAGCTCTACACTGGACAAACAGAGACATATGGTGGACCAGGATTTCTATATCATTATTGGCATTTTCCTCTCATTTAGACAACAAAATTGCCTGAAAATCAACACCTAGTTGTACAGTTTGTAAACACTGCAAAGATAGCATGCTCTATGCTGGTAACATATGCTCACCAGTTCAATTTTGGCTACTGCAAAGATAGCTTGCTCTATGCTGGTACATTATGCTTAACAGTTTAATTTTGGCTACACTTACCAAAGACTTTAACAAACTTTTAACACATCAAAAACATCCCATTCCATATTCATTTTTTTAAAATTATCAGCCTGTTTTTGTCAGGAGGTTTTATATTCAAGCAACAGATCAGCAGACTTGTCACTGGTTTTCCATGCCACATGGACATGTGTCGTGTGATATGGACATTGTTTTTCACTTAAGCCTTGGCCCTGGGATTGAAAACAACAACAACAGAAACAACATTTACAGCTCAAACAGAAGCATATGTTTCGGATTTCGCTCTGAATGCAGATGGCGACAAAAATCCGTGAGCGCGAGTCTCCGTGGGATTAAGTAATAAGAATTTAACGAGTGGTCAAGCTTATTATTAAATTAATGAAAACGTCAGGATGACACCACTGACTGATATTTATTAAAGGTGCTCAGTCAGCTACACCTAAATAATGACTAATATCAAATTTAGAACACTTTTAATGAACACAACTAACTACTTTATTTACAGGTTACAAACAATGAGGCAGTGTAATATTATAAGATAAAGCAAAATTGGTTTAAACAAGTGCCAGCCAGGTTTCTAACAAAACAATACTTACAGAGACAGTAGATAGAATACACAAGGCAAAAAGGGGCTACGTAAGTGTAGTCCCTGTACACATAGAAAAGTACAGTAAACAATATATAGTAGTGGGGCCTTAAAATGAAACTATTGCAAATGATATAATTAGATTTCACTTAAATGAGTAACAAAGTATTGGAGAATGAAAAGAACTTTGTTACGGAGGCTGTGAAAGAGTTTTGGTGGAATTAGCCAAGTATAGCGTGAGCCCACTGATGATCTGCTGGCCCGAGACCGATCAGTGCCCGTTGTACGAGTGCACCTTGTACCTCCAAGTACGCCGGGTTACTTAACTAATTTAAACTCTGCAGTCAATAGGAAGCTTATTTGGACTTAGCAGGAGACTAGACTTAAGTAAACAACAAAGTATGGGGACTTAGTATGATGTTATCTTTGTTGTACGGGATTGTAAGAGTTGTAATGGAATTGGTATAAGTATAGCGTGAGCCCACTGATGATCTGCTGGCCCGAGACCGATCAGTGCCCGTTGTACGAGTGCACCTTGTACCTCCAAGTA
>Ga0224511_10003034_pt1 | contig 11814 bp, 5 predicted proteins | sample SF_May12_sed_USG_2_FD_169988 | JGI IMG/M metagenome (GOLD analysis project Ga0224511, IMG submission 169988) | Sediment microbial communities from San Francisco Bay, California, United States - SF_May12_sed_USGS_8_1 | ecosystem: Environmental > Aquatic > Marine > Sediment | place: USA... | reverse complement strand
AAAATGATTGGTCGAGTAAGTCATGTGATAAAATGTTTCCGCGGGAACTTTATAAATCTTACATATAACACATGCATAAACTATTAAACGGCGCCCTTTGATGCTTTGCATCAATGGTCTTTCTTGTTGTTAACTGGCCAACAGTAAACAGCAGATTGGTTATATTGCACATGTTCTGTGGTTGCAATACGAAACAAACACCCTACAGTTAGACAAACTAAACAAACAAATAACCAACACACGTACGAATAAGAGAAACAATACAAACACATACTATTATGACACACAACAAAAGTGACAATCATTCACCCAAGACATCAGAGTTACCAACAAAAAATGAAAGAAACGTACACAACGGAGAACAGTTACAAAGTTAGATAGGCGGACATAGAATAAACAATGAAGTAACAAAGACAAACACAACCACACTCAAAAGACAACACGTACTAATATATTAACCGAACTGCCTATAAAACAGACATTGACAACATCTATGCCATATAATTGAAAAGGAACAAAGGTGAAGCGTTCTAAACAACCACCAGAGAATGTAGCATAAAACAAGAGAAATACATTCTACAATATTTGTTTTAATCGCGTGTGTTTAAGAGTCGACAGCACACGGAACGTGCGCTTGCCATTTAAAGTATTATTTTTATTTATGTAAATGAAATCTATATCGTACGCACCGATTTGTTTTTGATTTATTTTGTACTGTTTTAATGATACGATTCAACCAAAATTAAGTAGTAAATACTACTTAATAAGGAACTGCCAAACATAATGTTCCGTACATTCATAAATAAAAGCAAAACCACCCCGCAATTTTGAGTTTTGTTGTTTATATTTGGCCTGACTGACGGTGGAACCGATAAACAGCAATTCTACTTTCACTGTGCGCGTAACCACGATGGTCGAGAGGTTAGCACATTGGATGTCAATGCTTGAGCTCCCTGGTTCAATTCCCAAGTCAGACAATATCTATGATTGCTTTTATATTAATTTTTTTTCTTGATTTATACTGAATTGATCCTAAAATGGTTTGGTTATTCAATGTTTTTTATTAATGCACTTAACATATTATAATATCTGTGCGCATAAATATCTTATCACAATAATAGTGTAATATTTTTAAAATCGGTAAACACGTTGTGATAAATAAGGCCTTTGAGTTTGTTTTGTTTTAAACTGGCGTTAGTCTAGCATTTGGAGAACCAAAATCAGGTAACCGTTATTAAAACGTTACGATGGTGACGAAAGGCATGCGTGTTGTTATCACATTAAAGCAATAAACCGTACATAGCAAAACTTTACAAGGCTATATTTAAACATTTATTACTATATTTCACAATATGTGTATCACAAAAACATTTTTAGAATTCACCCGTTTGGGTCAAACAGTTGCTGATTACACATAAGTGTAACCGGGATATTGGTCTTTGTAAGCCACAGGGACGGTAATGATAACTCCGGTCGGGCATCTTGGTTGCTGGCAGCACTTTCCGGGAGCTGGGTCTTCCAAACTACATATGCTGGGTAGTGTGTCCCAGTTTAAGCATCTGTAAAATCAATGAGTTTTCTGGGTAGGTTTACATTAGAATACATTGTATACGAAGCAACGAACAATTCACGTATTAAAGTCTGATTCAGCTCGAAATAAAAGGAAGGTCCTCAGCCAACTTTTAGTTAAATAATCTTAAACTTATAAATGTGAAAACGTTAACATAATACATACACGCTTCCGCACGAGTACCGTCCATGTTTTGAGTCAGTGCATGTACACTGCAAGTCGCATCCATCGTTCCAGGTCTGGTCTTGCATATACCGATGTCCCTTGTATAGGCAAAAAGCTGAAACACAAAATTAAAAATACGTTAGAATAATAGTAATAATTTCGTTACAAATACACTTTTAAAGAAAAAGGTGTTTCAGTTTATTTAAAAAATAAAGTTTACATATCTAGAGATTAAATTAAATTGGAACGTAATGGAGCTTATTTCTTTTAAAACTCGTCAAGGTTCAAAATGAATCGTTAGGACGTTTACAAAAAACGGTTATTTTTGTTAATAATATGCAAGTGTACGATTGGGTATAAAGGTATGTGCACTATTTTTGTATAAGTTTATTGGATGTTTACTGTACTTTCTAGTTTTTTTAGTCAGGCTGCTTGAGAATTTATATTTGTTGCAGTTTATCTTCCTAAATGTTTGCCTTATACAAGTAATTTGTATTGCCATTAGTACCATATCTATCAAAACATTACAGCAAAAGCCAAGTTAGAAAGAGGCGGAATATAAAAATGTTTAAAACTAAAACCATGGCTGTCTGCGTACGTTCCACTACGACCTATTTGATGTTTATAGCATAAAATTTTAAATTATTTAGTGTCTTACTAATTCGTATAGTAAAACAGATCAAATATATAAACTAGAAATGTTAACACTTATTTGTACCACATCATGATTGTCTTTCCCTTAGTTCTAATTTAACCGATTAAATGTAATTGTGTGTATGTGAGTATAATAACACATACATAAATATAATTCCCTTGCAAAGTTGTAACTCACAATTAAAGATTTACTAAATAAATGTAACGTATAAAGTATATTTCCCAAGTGTTAGAAGTAACGTTGCGTTTTAATGCAAATCTAATAACAATGAATTACTTCATGCATAAGAAATAACGTACTATTGCTGACGACTATAATTTGTGGCGGGTCGGTAACGACTTGACATGTGGGTACCCCACAGCAATCCCCGGGGTTCTTTTCAACCAAACAACCAGCGGGAAGGTTGGAGTACTGTGGGCACCTGTAATACAAGAAACAATAAAGAAAGGTATTGAAAATAGTGGCATTTAAATAGCTTAGCTTGCGTGCTAGTTAATGAGGCAAATGCGCAATTAAACCAGTTTTATATCAAATACTTATATGTTTGTCCGCCATACTTTAAAGACAAGAATACCACTCTAATACAAATAATTCATATTTTAAGTTTTATATATAAACAGAATTTAATTAATATTTTAATTGTTTGCAAAATATGCGAAGCACCGGCAGCCTGTATTTTGTTTAAATTACCGTCCAATTCAATAGGTGTTCGTTCAAAAATAAAATTCATCAAAAACGTGTCGATAATCAAACACCGCGATAGGATTTTGAAAAAAGTTCGTCACCAAAAATCGAAAAAGTATCTGGGTGAAAGGGTACGCGATAAACATTCACAACTCCGTACTCAATTGTAAAATCAATACCCAAGATAACAAAGATATCACGTAAGGTCAGCTGGGAAACCAATGGTAATACGTTGATTTTCTCTTTAAGCAAAGCCATTATATTTACCGGACCGCATTACCAAATTATCTAAAAGCCTCATCAATTCAATGTTAATATAGGAATAAAGTTGTCACCGATATATGTTATGACCATATTTATACAAACATATTGATATTTCTATTGTACATATATATAGTAAAATTCGCGAACATACGAACATATCTCAGAATTACATAGTCAGTTACTCATAAACATTCTTAATGGACAAAGACAAACTTTAATTATACTTACAGGTCTCTGCATCGGTAATAACCGATAGATGCATCCACGCATGTGCAGTTGTAGTTACAGCCATCCACCCACGTGGCGCCATGGTTGTACTGGGTTCCCTTGTAATCACACACTAACAAAAACACAGTTATTAATTAGCTGATTGTGTTATACTTGGTTTTATTCAAATAGTCCAATTTACACCACTAACGCACTTTACAATATTATAACGAACAATACAGTGGAAACTAAAAAACCTAAAATTATAGAGTTTTTTAGAAGTTTGTAATTTTAGGTTTGCGTTGATAACGAATAAAATATACATTAATATACCTGGAGCTGGCGTCGTATGTCCAGTTCCAGGGTTTTGGCCAGTTGGTCCAGTAGTCTTGCCTACAACAGTTCCACGCGCATCAGTATTAGCTAATAGAGCAGGATTATGGAATAAAATGAACAGTTCCCCAACTATCAATAATGATCATTAATACTAGGACATGGTCAATTTCAATTAAAAGGATTAGTTTTATGATTGTCCGGCGACACTCTGACAAGGCAATCAGAAAAGAAAGCGTACTTCCTATTTGTGATAAACCTTATAACACCAACAAAAGGAAAGTACAAAAAAGGGAGGAGGTTGAAGTTATGCGGATCCGTGCATATTTTATCACACTTCACTATTACCTTCTGGGAGAGGGTAAGTGGCGAGCACATTTTGTTACATTAACATGAATGGTTGCAATAAATGTTTTATGCAAATGTTTCAAACTTACATGTTGGTCGTCCCTGAATGGCAAACACGTCGCCTGTGCCTGGGTTAGCTGTAATAAATTAACGTGAAAACGTTGTATAACAAACATGACGCTTGCAACATAATCATAAATGTAGACTAAATTTACAACAGTGCCTCTTCTAAAGAGCATATTCAAAGTCTATAAGTTCATGCAAACATGTGCGCAGATAGCTTCAACTGTTGAATGTTTAAGGAAAATGTTCCAACTACGTTTAATATAAAAACAACTTATGGGCATACATGCAAAAACGTATAAAGGGCTCATACTTGCGGCCCAGTTAGACTGGGTTGTTCCTGGTGCATAATAAAATGAGGGTTTGGCATCTCCAGCTTCATACCAGCACGCGGCCTTGGTGGATACCATCATCCAGCCGAAAGCGTCGCACGAGTCTTGTGGAGTGGAATGTCCGCTGATATAGAACTCGCGGCCAGTGTGCGCATCGCTGTAAACGAAATAAGGTGAAAATTGTGTATGCATGCATCCGTTGCCACAAGGCCGGTCGTGTCCGGAAGTAATATCTAGCTTTGCCGAAACAATAATCAGTCTGAAGACGTAAAATTAATATTTTAAGGAACAATGTCACGCACGCACGCTTACCAGTTTATCATGTATCGTAATGAGTTGAAAACAAAATAGGTTTTATAATATGTACCCAGCAAGACTCATCATTTCCTTTGGAGCAGACTTGAGATCAGTCCAGGAAGAGCTGATAATTCTGTCTTGGGTAAACCAGTTCTCTTTTGTGGACCCGGTAGCGTTGAATAGAATATACGCCTTTTCAATACCGTTGTTGTAAATTGACACGCGAATCTGGAATTTATCATAGTCACAGTAAGAAATATATTTGTAGGTGCAAATTTATAATTATAATTTATTTTGTTTGAGTTATTTCCAATTAATGTTTAGATATGGGTTTTGCACGTTTTATTGAAAGGAACTATCGGAAAGCCTAAATCAGTTATTCGGCAATATTTCGCGAGACATAAATGCTATATATTTGTTAAAATAAATATTTGTATGTTTTCACCTCATCGAAGCAGTAGTTATTCCAGTGGTTGGAGGTGTCGGGCTTGTAGTGGCCGTTGAACTCGCTGGTCAGGTGTGAGGCGAGCGGCTCGCCTGTGTTGAGGATCTGGTGCGAGTGCCAAAGTTGGTACAGGTCGGGGCCCGGCGCTCCGGAAACGCCCTTCAGCAATAGCTCATACGCTGTTCAACACACAAACAACATATTAAGTCGTCCGATGAACAGGCTACAGACAATGCTATTAATGTCATACTTGAAGGAAAAAGGTATTAAGTAACTAAATTGATCTTCGTATCATGTATATGGGATAATAAAAGTAAAAGTAAATAGCTGAATAAAGTAAGACGGCTATTAGTTACTGGTACGACTATGTAGTTAAAGCTTGGTGAAGTGTTGTAGGAAAGGTCAAAATAGATGACCGTCGTGCTTTGACATAGTACAAGAACGTGTTATTAGCGGCGTAAAATACAACACACAATCAATATAATATAATTTAACAAAACTAACAACGTATAATAAGGACATCAAATTACATAAAAACATATTCTAAATTAATTACTTACGATATGTAATTGGTGCTTGTGTAATGGCTTGTGTCGCTGTTAATAAACAAAGAAATAAAGTTATATCCTTTATCCAGCATTGTACTTATTAGTAACGGGCATGCAGTATGTTTAAAACAAACATTTTACCAAGACAACAAAATCACTTGTCTAGAAACGTTTGACTCATTAATGAGTTCCGCTTATGTGTTACATGCCAAGGAATAAGATGTTTGCAACTGAAACTTTGACACGACCAAATACTCAAACAACTTAATGGTACGTACTGGTAACGCCACAAAGACCGCAGTGTTTCTTGCAGTTTTCCAAGCCGTAATTGTAATATTCGCCCGTGCAATAGAAGTCCTTGTCTAGAAGGTTGCACGTGGACAGTTTGTCTACACAATCCGGCTGCGTTGGGATGGGCGTTGTAAACTGTTGTGGCTGAGTGGCGGCTGTAAAAAGATGTGTAAATTCGAGGCTATTTTCGGCACAACCTTTATATATTTTTATTATTTACACAACATATAATACAATGTGCCGCACATATTACTTCTTTCTTTTTGGTTTGATTTTTGTTACAGACGCAAATTAGTTTCGATATAAAAATATGTTTAATTGACCACAAATGAGCGATATTTTTATCAGGCTATTTCAATCACGGGATATATACTAGAATTTTTTACGCTGCGCCTTTTATCCAAAACGTTTATTTCTTATCCACAGAGCGAACATGATGGCCATTGATTTACTCTAGATATTATATATTTTTTATTTTTTATATAAACGGTTATAAAACGATTATTGGTTTGATATGGAAATATAAATTATGTATTTGTTTTTGTGCGTAAGTAACATAGCGCTCCTGAATTCGAGCTATATTAATCTAGTACATTTTATTTATATTTCAAACAAATAACCTATAAATATCCATCATCTGACTAGTATCGTTTATACCCAATTACGTATTGCATCGCATTCAAAACCATTGGGTATCACTTTTTGTCTGGTTAGTCGACCAGGAACGTTTCTAGTTAAAAAACTGATTATCTCAGAAATAATATACCCCGTGTTAAATGAAAGAATTGGATGTTGTTGATTTTAAAAACATTTGTATTTAAAAGAGCAAGCTGTTTTTAAACAAAGTTCATCGGACCATCAATCTACAGGACGTGTCAACACAGTGCGATTTCTGCATCCGTCCTCCGCCGTTTTACAAATGACCACGTGGTAGATTTTGACAATATCCATAGGTCATATTTTCAACGTTCAATAGTACTTCAGCATTGTTAGACAAAAGACAAGAACCTACTCGGACAGTATCCACAGAACTGAGCACAATTGTCTCGTGCCCACGGCTCGTAGATGCCCGTGCAAGATGTGACGCCGTAGTCCTTGCAGTCTGGCAAATTGTCCTGGCATGGCCGCGCTGGCGTCGTCACACTGGGAGCTAAAAGTATGTTAACATTACCAAAATATTACAATCTGAATTTAACCGCAATGTAGTTGCTTACAATAGGACACATGGCAATGCTTGTGGTTAAATTTATTGTTATTCAAATGAATGGTCAGTGTGATGGATCTATTAATAATCCACATGGTAAGTGGCCTTCTAAAGCGTTTAACTTTTCGAAAAAATACAGATGAATATAGAACTAACAACAAACATCAAATGGTAAAAAGTAGTATAAAACAGCATTTATAGTAAATTAATTAATGACTTATGACTTATTAAAATTCATTGAAGTGAGAGAATGTTCCACTTACTGCAGATGCCGCAGTAGTATTCACAATTGCGGGTGGCCCATGCTTGGTATTTCGTGCAAGCCACGTGGCCGTAAGCGTTGCAGTTATTAATTCTGTCTCGGCAGTTGAGATCGACAGCGGGTGTTGTCATAACTGGGGCAACTGTAGGTCCTGGTGGCAGCGTGATAGACGGGTCCGAGTTACACACCAGGCGCTTGCAGCACGCCCCCTGCTGGTCCATGAGGCGGCAGATTGGTGGAATGTTGGTGTACGTGGGGCACCTGTATTTGGAAATATGTGTTCAAACTTTGAAGAAGCTGTTTGTCCAGATCTAGTTTTCGAACATATTACGAGGAATGTTGTGTTGTTGTTGTTGCTGCTGCTGCTGTTGGTGATGGTGGTGGTGGTGGTGTTATTATAGCATTATTAGCATTACATGTAAAATAACAGATGTATATATGCAAAAATAAACATGTTTGTTTTTTATGTAATACTAATCTCTATCTTAACACAAGTTGGTGAAATAGAACAGAATTGCGCTGAAAGGCCAATGTATGAGAAACCGTCCCACCTGGCTGTGCAAGAGTATGTTCCCTGAGTTTCATCCGTGCACGTGCACGTGAAGTCACAACCATCGTCCCACATATCGCCCTGTCGGTAAATTTTGCCCTTGTACACGCACGCGTCTGTCAGAGAAACAGGGCCAGTGTTTCAGTAGATAATAAGCACACGGTGTAACGTTTTACAGTAATACCACGAAAGCAAAAAGGCAAGTGATGTTAGTAAATACCCATCTATACGTTTATATGTACACCTAAGCCAAGTCACATATTAAAATGTCATTGGACGCCTCCAATATTATATAATATACATTAAATGCACCAGGGGGTACACAATGGCGACTTACGTCCGGTTCCAGTGATGGGGCCATTGACTGGCCTGAATCCCGTGAATCCACCAGAATATGTTCCGACGACCGGGAACACGGACTGGCTGGTTAGCGGGTTCACCACCTAAGGAACAGGAGCGCGTGTTACTCAAAGGATGTAATGTCGCCGTAACAACATTGCGCCTACTTAAAATATAATGTAACATTAAAACAAAACCGAAATCCAAATGACGACATAATATAAAATTTAGACATGTAAATGCACCATTAACATAATAAAACGTTTAGGTGTCTTTTTAACAGTGGTATCCACTTTGCCTTTAAATATTTAAAATTCTATTAAAATATTTGCAATATTTTCGTCACAAATTGCCATGACTCAAAATATCGAAATATTTAACACATTCTAAATGTTTATTAACGACAATGTTTTAAAAATGATGTCACTAAGACTACACTCCATGTTTATTATGGATCACATTGATCCCTTATATTGAAAGAGTCTACAGTCTACAGAACAGTGGTTCCAAACGCATGTCTCGTATCTGGTCACCTGTTGTGTGGACGGGTCGTAGCACATGGGCTGCGAGCAGCACTGACCGTCCGCCTTGACCAGGTAACACTGGTTGGATGGCAGGTTGTTGTACACGGGGCACCTGAAACACGGGCACATCACGTTATTACACGGGTAAATAGCGACTGTGAAATAGCATAATATATTATATATGCTGTTAGTCCCTTTGACATTTAACAGTCGAAATGTAGGTGTTATTTCAATATTTTGCACCAGACACATTTTTTGTTAAATTTGAATAATTCATTATAGAGTGTGCATGATAGGTACGGATATTGTTATTGTAGACTGAAGTTGCGTGAGCATACAGTGGGTTGCAGACGTAGTATCCGGTGGCACCATCGAGACATTCGCAGCGGAAGTTGCATCCGTCGTCCCAGATATCGCCCTGGTTGTGCAGGATATTCTTGTACACGCATTGGTTAGGCCGGGTTCCGTTCACTGAAGTGTGCAAAAGTTGCGTATAAAAAGATGATGTATATGTGTTGAACTGACGATATAATATTGCCAAACTTTTACAATAGCTCTGTCACTTGTTGGTGTTTAGATTGGTACAATCATGCTCGTCTTAATACACACTTCTCTAATAATATTGTGTTAATGCAACGAAACAAGTCCATGTTTACCTGGTGGGTTTGTTTGCTGTGGTCCGATGATGGGGTTCTGTGTCTGGGTGGGGCCGGCAGGTCGCGGGGTGGGTACGAGCTGCGGTGTGGGGATGTACTGTCCGTAGCCGGGGATGTCGCAAGAGATGGTCGGGCAGCACTGGCCGGGCACCTTCACTGAGCGGCAGTACGTGGGGAGTGTCGGGAAGCTGGGGCACCTGGAAGGAGAAAGGGGAACATGTGTCGTGACGAACTACAGGAGAGAGGGCAACATGTGTCATAACGGACTACAGGACAGAGGGCAACATGTGTCTTGACGGAAAACAGGAAAGAGAGCAACATGTGACGAGACGGACTACTCGCCGTTTATACAAGAACATCATACATGACGCCACTAAGCTGCCCCCGTCGGTGTGATCAAAGACGAGGGGGGTAGTAGAAAATCATTGAAAGTGTTGAAGGTTGAAGTAAATATCATTTTAAGCGTGTTTTGGTCATATTTATTTTTAAATTATGCTTAAAAATAATCGCAAACGAAGCGAGCGGAGAAACAAATGAGGAAAAAATAGCGTTTTGGTTATAAAAAAATCATTGGTCCGCGGTGGTTAGGGGGGGCACCAGGTGGATCCGCTAGTATTGTGAATGTGTATTTCATGTTTACACATTTGTCAAAACCAATGTACATCAATATATCGGAAGTCAATGCATATTAGCAAAGTCATTATATTCAGATACCAGTCGATTGCTTGCTAAGTATCAATGGAAACATGTCCCCTTACTTGGATGTGCATCTGTACATTCCCATCTGAGCGTTCTCGCACGTGCACACGTAGTCACATCCGTCGTCCCAAGATGCGTCCTGGGCGTAAACGGTGCCCTTGTACACACAGGAGTCTGTAGTAATCAACACATGTTGTGTTCATATCAATCAAATCCGGCACCATGGTTACTCGTTTATACAGTGGGTCACATTCTTTTATATGATTACTAAAACAAAGTGTGCTTGATTTTTTCCCCAATAAATTTCATGTTACTCACTGACTTCGCTACATACTTATGACCAGAACATTATTTCTGATTTTACTATGTGACATATTAGTCATTATAGAAGCAGTTTAATTCCAGTACCTAAGTTCGAAAGTACCTAGTTTTAACTCGTGTAATTTCCTTATTTATTTATTTTTATAAATTGTGACTTATTATCGTAAGCAATGTAATAAATTAACATCACAGATTTATTCAGCTTTCGATCGAGTAGAAAAAGTGAAGTGAGTTAAAATAAGCATAGGTTGTTTTTAAGAATGTACAAGTATAGTCGTACTGAGGTTGCCGGTGAACGTGGGGCTAGGCTGGGGTTTGCCGTATCCACTGAAGACGGTGTGTGTGCCAATGGGCAGAACCTCGAGAGAGCCGGGTGGTGGCGTCGCGTTGCCGTAGATCGGGGACAGGGTGTTTCCGCCCACGACCGTGCACTCGGGCTTCTTGCAACACGCGTTCTTGGGGTCGGCGACGAGCACGCAGATACTGGGCAGACCAGAGTACACGGGGCACCTGGTAAACAAACATGATACCCGTGTCGTTAATTAGTGCGTAGCTAAAACAGTTATCAATCTTTGTGACACATTATAGTCTATGCAATTCTTCTAAAATCTTCTATAATTGTATTTACGTGATTAATAAGTGTTTCAAAATGCAGCAGAGAATAAAGGCTAATAAATAAAGGTTATTGGTCCCTGTAAATTGGTAAAAATATGATCTTGTTAAATATTGATATAAACTGGTTACCCAATTAGTATAAAAGCTTGCACAAGATAAATAGCAGACCCGGTGTTTAAGAAGTTATTTAACGATGGTAATGAAAAAAATGGCACACCATCGAATCCCCCTTAGCGCACGAGGGGACCTCTGTTTTTTTAAACATTCCATAACCAAATAATAGCTTACACTTCGTCACACTTGAAGTCATTGGCGAAAGCGTGGTTACAGACGCACTCTGTGCAGCGGTCCGTCCATCTCGCTCCCTCGTTGTACAGCGTTCCATCGAAGTACTTGCATTTGTCTGCAACCGCAGGCAAACCAATAATGAAGTACGACACTA
>Ga0224511_10003033_pt1 | contig 11815 bp, 5 predicted proteins | sample SF_May12_sed_USG_2_FD_169988 | JGI IMG/M metagenome (GOLD analysis project Ga0224511, IMG submission 169988) | Sediment microbial communities from San Francisco Bay, California, United States - SF_May12_sed_USGS_8_1 | ecosystem: Environmental > Aquatic > Marine > Sediment | place: USA... | reverse complement strand
TTTGAATGGACTAGCCGATCGTTGGTGTCTCAGGGTGGTTCTTAACCTATAGCAAGGTGAGCCTCGAAAGTAAATCCGTTGTATTTATAGACCGGGAAATCCTTCCAGGACCAGAGTACGCGCGTATTTGTTTTACGTTTTTTCTAACGACAACGAGGAATTTCAATGAAATTCAAAGAAGTATTTTATTGATAATGATAACCTGTGAAATACTTCTGTTTATTTTTATTTGTTTTTATTTTGGGAATTAAAATCAACCAAGACTGGGATAGGAACTTTAAGTATGTATGTTATTTAAATAGTCCCGTTGTGGGATGTCAAATATGGGATTTAAAAGGTGCTATGTGATAGCTTTTAACTACACATTAAATATTATACTGTGGACACTATTAATTATAGGCCTGTCTCAGGTCTGAAGAGTTGACATTTTGCTCTGTTGCATCGGAACGTAAACATCTATTCAAGTGACAAAACTATATTGCCCTATTGGCAGACATAACAAAAGCTATTCACAGTATAGACATATTTTATTGACAAATGTACAAAGTAAGTAGTACATACAATCTTTAAAAAAAGATTATTATAACATTTTACAAGTGTGACAGTGTTTATATTTAACAAGTGAACATGTGCAAGAAGGTGTTTAATCGGGAAGATAATTTAGAGAGACATCAGAAGAAACACGACGCTAAAACAGTCAACACTGTCCCAAATGTTTGAGGGTATTCACAAAAGATGACGCTTTGAATGAACGCCTTCGACACCTACGACAAAGTGTAGTTGTGGTTTAAGTTAATAGCGGAGGTCACATCTCACTCCGCTGCATCGGAATGTAAACAGAGTGAAAAGAGAAATAAGGAGAGCAACTTACAGTATAGACAGTTTATTTTCAACAGCAAACACTCAGTTAATAAATGATTAAGTATTAATATTCAGAAAATGCGGCAGTTATTTCGCAAAATGAATGGTTTGTGACAGACTGCGGTTATTTTGTAAACAGATATGACGACGTGTTTAGTGTACCTTTAGCCGTTTTTCGGATTTCGCTCTGAATGCAGATGGCGACAAAAATCCGTAAAAAGTCAGGATGACACCACTAACTGATATTTATTTAAGGTGCTCAGTTAGCTACACCTAAATAATTACTAATATCAAATTTAGAACACTTTTAATGAACAAAACTAACTACTCTATTTACAGGTTACAAACAATGAGGCAGTGTAAAATTATGAAACAAAGCAAAATTGGTTTAATCAAGTGCCAGCCAGGTTTCTAACAAAATTATACTTACAGAGACAGTAGAAAAGAATAAAAAGTAGTACGCAAGGCAAAAGGGTCTACGTATATGTAGTCCTTGTACGCATAGACATGTACAGTAAAATTTAGATTTCACTTAAATAAATAACAAAGTATTGGGGAATGAAAAGAAATATGTTATGGGGGCTGTGAAGGCGTTTATTGGAATTAGCAAAGTATAGCGTGAGCCCACTGATGATCTGCTGACCCGAGACCGATCAGTGCCCGTTGTACTCGTGCACCTTGTACCTCCAAGTACTCCGAGTTACTAAGCTAATTTAAACTCTGCGGTCAATATGGAACTTATTCTGACTTAGAAGGAGACTAGACTTAAGTAAACATCAAAGTATGGGGATTTAGTATGATGCTATCTTTGTTGTACGGGATTGTAAGAGTTGTAATGGAACTGGTATAAGTATAGCGTGAGCCCACTGATGATCTACTGGCCCGAGATCGATCAGTGCTCGTTGTTCTCGTGCACATTGTACCTCCAAGTACTCCGGGCTACTAAGCTAATTTAACTCTTCGGTCAGAAAGGAGTTAATAATTTGGACTAGAATTAATTGAGTAAGACTCACAATTAATTAGATTATCAATTTTAATCGCACTGTTATTATTACTTAGATCAAAAGACGCTCCCAGATGTTATTATTTAAAAAAATCCAAGAAATTACAATATGTATTATGATCAGTGAGAATAAAGGAATGTTTCATAACAGTGCAAGGCAATTGGCATCCTATTGATCCAATTGAGTGACCCCTCTAGCAGACAATTGAGCTTTACCATGGTAACTGATATGCTTGAAGGCTTTGCACTGAGAGCAACTAGGGTTAAATAACTCTAGAAGCTTGTAAGATGTGTTTTCCTTAAAAATAATCTTCATAACGATTAAACAATGCTAATGAATTACAAGTAATTACAAGAATATCATAAAAAATAGGCAATCATATTATGCAATATTATTTACGGAAATTATTTTTTCCACAGCCGTATAAAGCAGACGATGCGTCTTTACAAATCGCAACGGCTAAAACATGTTTAAACGTGTCGAACTATATCAAGCGGTTATGCAATGTGTTTGAACCATTTAAGATGTAATCAATAAAGCGAGCCTGGCTAATAAAACAAAGGCCGATGAGCGACCCCGACTACTTAAGTGTGCTGAGCTCTTACGACAGAGTCTTTTGGAACAAGCACACATAATGTATGTCTCATAAGTAATAAGCTCTTGAACTTCTATTCATGTTAGGACTACGTCTACTATCGTTTGGTAATATCGCAAGCAATTCAGAAATTGTGAACACCGGTAGGGGACTAATTATAGCTGGAATATAATCAATTTGTTAGCCATTAAACAAAGAGCATTGTAGAACAAAATCTTCTGAAAAGTTACATGTTAAACATGTACTGTTATTAACAGGAATATAATTCGTCGCGTAGTATGTGATGATCCAAATCGTGACATGCAAACACAAAACAACTTTGAAATTTAAATGTTCTGGAGTTGTCCATTTCAGGATCGCATCAAATGGTCGTTTCATCTTAGTTGAAAACTATTTAAGAATATCTTCTCATGCACTACACCTTGAAATAACCAAACATAAATGTTGCTGAAAGTCCCCCAAAACAGTGTATATGTGGTCTTAAATTTAGATTTTTAGGGAGGCCATATCTTCATAATGGGTGCGTTTCATAAAGGTTTTACGGCGACGTAAATGTATACGCCATACGTAAATTGGAATTTACGGCAGCGAGGCGTTTCATTAAATTTACACGAGAATCTGTTGCGTGCGTAATAAAAGACAGCTTGCCACCCTGCCGTAAATGTTACGCAGTTAACATCAGTATACGCAAAGACGCACGTGTGTGAAGTTGAAGTAGAAAAACTTTAAGAAAGCTTTTCATAGTTTAGAAGTACCTGGAATATCCTATAAAACTTTGCGTAAAATAATGTAATTTCGATCATGACATGATTAATTTATATATTTTTGTGAAATAAAACGGGACTTTAGTCAATAAATGTGATGACATGCAAGGTAATGACGATCTAAAGCTACACTTATAAGTACTTTATTGGTTAACTTTGTGTTTGTAATAAAAAATATAATGGCAACAAGACAGCTGTACGGGGTATGGGAGTTTTCATATTAATTATGCTTGCAAAATAGTTATGTTTACCCACATTAATAAGTAAATTTTTAAATTCCAATGTATCATAGGATTATCAATTGAAGTGACAAATTAGTGCATACGTAGTGTGGACTCTTGTAAGATTCAAACTTAACTTCATTGGCATATCTTTTTGCGGCTGTACCAACTGAGCTGTTCAGGAAAGTTCAGTCTTACCAGATCCGCAAAAAGAGCTACAATGGTTAACTGATATTGTGGGTGAGAATTTACTTTTTATTTAAACAACATTTTAAAATAGATTTTTAGAATGAGCAAAATTAAAATATCACAACCGAAAAAACTTTTACTTAACAAGATCTACCATTGGAACTTAACATAACCTGCAAATGAATGTATGAAATTCACTATCAGGCTATTTGTTGAACTACAAACCCATACTCCATGTGATTTTTTTACATTCTTATTCTTGATCATACATTTAAATGAAATCATTGTGGTGCTATGCTTGATATTGGATAGATATAGAAATTGTTATGATATTACCAGAATTAAGAATAAAGATTATCTAAAACTATTTCATCACAATATGGTGAAATAAAATAATAAAATGCATTGATTTGACATCCTTTAATGATCCTTTGAAGCTTTTTACGGTAGTAAATTTTATCATCTGAGATATGAAACAATCAAACACATCGACTTGAAAGTTTTTTGTTATTTTCTCTAAAAATATCACAATTTTTATTATAATGTTTAGCAAAGTGTTGATGTGTAAATCTCTTTTATTGCATATTTAAATATTGCAGGGATGCAAAAGGTAGCTGTTTCCTCAACTGGTTTAGATATCGTACTAACCAGTAATACTAACCAGTAATTTACTGGTTAACTAATAAAAAAACAAATATGGTACTAATTGTATGTTAGAAAATATTACGATTGATTGTTGGCAAAAACATGACATTCAGTGCAAATTTAAAGGGATCAAAGTCCATCTGAAATAAATTAGATTTGAACGTCTATAGAAGATATTGGTATTCGTTTATTTGATCCTATGATTTAGTGGGTCTTGCTAATTTAACCCGTTTTACCGCCTAAGTATAACCAACTCATTATAAAGGAGCGTTTCTTCATCGTAATACAAATGTATCATTCCCAGATAAGGAGACTATTTGTTCTTCGCAACACAGACATCTGGCAGAAGTAATTTTTATAGACAAAACCATGATAACAAACCATTTTTGTTCAATGCTGCCACACTCATAAAAATATAATACAGTAATTAGATAACCTTTTTGTAGTATTCAACATGTAGTAAATCAACATTTTTGCTGCATTGATGACCAACAAAATTCATTTCAGATAACGGACAAAATTTGTAAAATTATAAAAAAAATACGGACCAGTCCTAAAACTGTGAAATAGTTACCAATAGATGAATCGCGGACACGCCCCTGACGCAGACTTAAGTTACAGGAGCTGTGTAATGATCTGTAATAGCTGTCAGTAACAGACATTGCCGTATGCTAAAATGGCCCAATGAAGACAAAATCACCTCAAACATTATATAAGCCCCCCACCCCGCCTTAAAAACTGATATAAAGAGCATACAGCTTACCATAGCAGTCTTTATACAGCAGAGGGATAATGATGAAAATAATGATGCTTGCCATTTCACTGAAAGATAAAAAAGAAGCATTTTAAAACAGCTGTCATATAGTTGATCAATTTGAAAATGATGATGCTTGCCATTTTACTGAAAGATAAAAAAGAGGCATTTTAAAACAGTGGTGATGTAGTTGATCAACTTGAAAATAATGATGCTTGCCATTTTACTGAAATAGAAAAAGCAAGCATTTTAAAACAGCTGTCATGTAGTTGATCAATTTGAGCCCATTCGAAAAGCTTTTAGTATTTGTTTCACATTTTTCTAATGACAACGAGGAATTGGCAATGCAATTGAAAGAAGTATTCTATTGATAATGCTTATCTGTGAAATACTATGTTATTATTTGTTTTAATTTTCGGCGTTCAAATCCTCAAGGCTGGGATAACAGCTTTAATATCAGAAGGATAGTTAAACAGTATCATTGCATTGTTCAGTACCAGTATTCTTATTCGTTCTGGCATTCTACAACGGTTGAGGATGTATTTGTAATTCATATCACATACTTAATAAACATGCATATTTCACTGCTTTGTTGTTTAATGCCATATGAAAAGTAATGAAGTACACTCAGTGCACATGTTTTTAAACTAATGATAAGATAACCTGACACAACATAATGCCCCAATGTTATTTGAATAAGCATTAGGTATACATAGATAAGTCATACCAAACTTATGAAGTTGTCCTCATAATAACTCTTATTATTAGAAACTAGAACTCCGCAAGTCGGATGTGTCGCCTGACGAAAAACTTTTGAGTCGACATAAAAATGTTAATTAGTTTTTTGTTTTTCAGTTATTAGCAATGTGATTCCACATTTCTTCGAGTCATTGCCAGAAACATGCATACTAAGTATGGAGTCATTCGAACCTATGGTGGCAAAGTTATGCTCCGGACAAGCAATGCTCTATAACATCAATCAAAGGGGAATATTTCAAAAACAGAACAAGGTAGAGTTACAGTTCATGTGCACTGCACTTCGAGTCATTGCCAGAAACATGCATACCAAGTATGGAGTCATTCAAACCCATGGTGACAAAGTTATGCTCCGGACAAGAAATGCTCTATAAAATCAATCAAAGGGAAATAATTAAAAAACGGAACAAGGTAGAGTTATGGTTCTTGTGCATTGCATTTAACGTCATTGCAAGAAACATGCATACCAAGTATGGAGTCATTCGAACCTATGGTGACAAAGTTACGCACCGGACAAGGAAAGCGGAATTAGGCGGACGCGGACACGGACGCCGCCGACGCGGTCGCGGACGCCGCCGACCAAAGTAATACCTATATGTCGCCTTTTCAGGCGACACAAAAATCAAACAGATATTATCTTTGAAATCAACACATGAAGAGACAGAGTTTTTTTTAACTCTAACGTACCATATTTAAATCTGCCACAAAAAGAACTATTGAAAATGACACATATACATGCATCAAGTTATCTTTATTTAATTTAATAAAATACATTTGTACTTTGAGTCACGGCGATTAAGGACGGTCGATCGTTGTTGAGAACATAAACAATATTCCTGTAAAAGTCCAAACTACCTATCAAAAGCATCAATGAAATTATAATTTTCACACCACATGTTTACATGTTTAACGGAAAAACCATAAACAGTTTTAAAATTGTTTAATTTCCCCAAAGCTGTTATTATATCAATTTTTTTTCGTTTCGATAAATACTGCCTCTTAGTATGGTCATTTATGTACATGAGTCGTAAACTTGTTATTGTAATGGTTTGGACTCTGGTTTGTGTTTGCACGAAATCCTCGTGCAACATGGATATTTATAATCGCTGACGTGTTTAATCCTCACTCGAGGTGCGTATTTGGCGGAGTCAACATGGTTATTGATGGAGATAAGTTCCCACCCACCCGCCCTTTGTTCTTGTGCAATTAGGATTGAGTTTATATAAGGTCAATATAAACGTATTTGACATGGTTATAAGTTATGTTAAGTTGCAGAATTTGCGCAAATGGACTGGAAGGCTTACGTTTCCAATAGCGATCTTGATGTGCGGCTCAGCAAGATAAATCGACAACAGTTGTTGTGTAATTTGGATAAGCATAGACTTTGTCTGAGCGTTTGTTCAGAGTATATATAAAATGTGTTGTGTGATTTGGATGATCAAACACAATTTGGATTTTAACATTACTTTTATTCTGAAAGACTTATGACATATATTTTGTGAGTAAAGTGAAATTGACTATGCACTTTAAAAGTAAGATGGTAAATGGGAAACAGAGACTATAAATCTTATGGTTTATAGGCCTCTAATAAGAATACATGGTGAGTAAACACCGTCCGCTGGTGTTGAGCCATGGAGAAATCCTACCTACCCCTCCTACTGGGAGTTAGGGTTAGGTAGCCCGCTCGCAGCAATAACATAATTTGGCAATAGTTATTAATCTAATTTCGTTATCATTCTATAAAATGTTTTATTGTTATGTAAATATTCAACTACTCACATTTATCATTTTGCATTCTACTTTGCAAAAATGTCATTGGTGTTCGTAGCAACGAATTATTATATTTTGCCTGTATTCTTCTTTTAATGAGCATTGTTATGATGAGAGCAACACGTTTAAAGTTGTTGAGATAAGTGTGATTATTATGTCGCCATGTATTAAGAGCACCAACAGTTGTATGAATTCACAGATTTGCAGCAAGGTAGAAGTTTCAAAATCTTTATTCTATTGAAACATATGTCATTTACAGACGATCCACCGGACCGCTTTTCACAGTTTTTTTCTTTTTTGATTTTATAACCAAGATGGAATTTTTTCATTCTATTCATATTTAAGGGAGATAAGAAGGCGTAAAATTACTTCCCTTTAATTTAATTTAAGCAAATAAAGGTCACTTGCATTTTAAAAAGAATATTCAACCGTTGAAAAGTTGAAGCATAATATGTATCACATTTTAATGAAAAAATATTGTTTATATTTTGATAAAAAATACAAATGTGTAAACTTTTTAGTCCATTACAAAGGTCTTACCTTAATACATCTATTCCTTATTATGTGTTGTTTTGTTTTGCTAAACATGATATTTAAGTATCATAGTTATGATAAAATGTGCTTGTGAATCAGTGTTTTGAGAATAGAAAATAATTAATTTACTCACGAAGGGAGTAAGTTTCAATTGTATGTTTCAAATACAGTGTGGGCACATCAAATGTCGCAAAGATCGCGATAAATACTTCCGATGTGGCTACTAAAAAGTGTATTTTCAGTATAGGATATCTAACGAGTAGGAGGTCTTTACATTTAGGGAGGGGTTCGTCATGGATAGAAATACCGATTAACGAGGTTGGTATCTGACTTACACAACGGCCATCCGTTATTGCGAGCAGTGGATGTGTATGTACATTATATAAAAATTAATTTGTTAATAAATGCTTATCATAACACTATTGATCGAATAATCAACACAGAATTTAATAAGGCACTTGTGGCAAAGCAATTATTTTAAATATTTAATTTAATAAAATTGTTGTTTTAGCTTTCAAGTACAAACTATCAACACCAGTACAATATATCTTTATATATTAATTAAAATTAAAATTGTGTAAAATATGTGAATCAATTAATTTAATTAATTTAATGCATGATGTAAAATAAGTGTGAAAGGTATGTTCTCAATAAAAAGAGGTCTGCATAGTTTTATAGTTTTTCTATATTTCATTGATTTTGAATAAAAAATACCTTTTACGCTTATCCGTATTTTACCTCATTCATTAACGGACTACATCTTAGAGTTTCATAAGCAAAACATCAACAGTTTGTCCAAAAAGACAAATCAATTTTTGTTTAAACTGATGTTTACGTCCTACTTGCAAACCTTTTCTGTTTTGGACAAACTATTGATAGTTCACTTATAAAACTCTACGAGATTACCTCCGTTAGTTCAAGGAGCTTGATATGGCTAAGTGTGAAAGGTATGTCCCTATTAAATTTTGAGTTCTGCGTGTCCCATGAAATCCATTGTTTTGGCTAATTAATTGTTAATTTACAATTAATTTAATGTTTTATTACTAAAGAATTGTACTTTTGAGGTAAAAAACAATGTATCACATATTTCATTTCAATATCATTGCTAGTTTTTTTTAACATGCCACATTGACTATTTGGGTCTGCATTGGGCTTTTTTCTTTGTGTCTCTTCCTTAAAGACGAGAAACGCTGCTTAATGCATTAGGGTCAAATCAGTAAATCGAATCCAAAATTAATCCTAGGTTGTACTCCTGTTGTGACAGCAAAAAAAAGGCCTAACATATAATACGTGTGTTGTTTGGTCACCCTACCCTATCTAGAAAATGACAGTGGTTGTACATGTACTGTGTTGGGGGGCTTTGAGATGTGTGTTCTAATTTAATTCCAATGCATTTTGTTATATAAAAACGGAAACATTTTAACAAATCCTGTCCCTGTCTACTTTGTTTTTCAAGCAGTTACCCGAAACACATTTTTTGTTAGGCCAAAGGCTTGTAGGTCAGGGCACATCTCAAGTCAGGTCTGTTTTACTTACAATATAGACCTCCACGAGGAAAACGTGGAAATCTATTTTACAATAGGTCGATCCAAAATATATAGACATGTTTAAAACAATAGAGCCAGTGTGTAAGATTGAAATAGTATTTATTATTTAATGAAATCTCCGCCACATCAACTAAGTATCTAGGAGATTTAAATCGGGGCGTCTGGTCATGGATACTGGAGATTCTGTTAGTCAGGTGTATTGATACAGCCGCTTATCAACTTAATTGGATTTTGTATATAACTCAAACTATACAGCAATTTATAAATAACTTGTCTTAACCTAGTGTGTTAGCAGTCAACTCAGAGCCAATCATAGTTAGCAAAACATCTAAGGCGTCAAAATATGATAAGAAAGATAAGAAAATGTTTATTATAGTGACATGTTTTATATACAGTAAATAATAACACATATATCACACAAAAGTACAAAACACCTGGCCCAATGGACCTATAGGTCACATTAAAAATATTTTAATATCACATGCAGATACAATATTTGGCAAACTGTAACGGACTACTGGACTTGTGCGTGCAAAGGCAAAATGTAATAGTGGACAGTGGATAGCGGACAAATTCGCGGGGTTTTCTCCAAATAGACGTGCAGTCTTGATATCTTGACCACAAGTTTTAATGTTTGTTTTTGTCATTGGATTTCTTGTAAGAAATCAGAAAGTTAAGTCAATTGAAACAAAAAGAGTAGTAATAGTGAACTATGTCAACAATTAAAAATAATAAATGTTGAAATAGTTATAATGTCTACCCGGCTATTACTAACGAAATATAAGTATTTTGACATTTAAATGTTTAGTTAACTTGTAATACAGTTTACTTGGCCTCATATCTGCACTGTCTTCCGATTTGTTTACAACGACACACTATTTAAAACTGCTTGTGTCATATTTTAATTTAATACAATATGTTATGAATTATTTACTTTGTGATATTATTTAGAACATAGTGCAAACATGTACATTAAAATTTTAAAAATGCCAAAAGAAATCAACTATTAGGATATATTCATGTAATCTATCCCCAGCCGCCGCAGTCTAAACGGTTATACACGCTATAGTCTGTTTGGTCATGCAAAATGAAACACTTGTTGTGAAGTTGTATGTACACTATTAAGCAGCGTTTTAATGCGAGTCGCTTGGCGTCAAAGTTTATGCATACATAATGTTTATTATTTAAAAAATATATAATTTATCGAATGTATCGAATGTATTAGATTTTTATGCAGGCACAATGTTTTGCTTATGTCGGTCGGTCAGACGGTCGGTCGGTCGGTCGGTCGGGCCGTCCGTCTGTCCGTCGGTAAACCAAATGGTTTGCGCTCATTATCTTGAAAACTATTTATCACAGAGCGTTCATATTTCACATGCGGATTGGTCTTGGTGAGGAAGAGAAATATATTGATTTTTTATTTACTAGGTCAAAGATTAAGGTCACAAGAGTCTTAAGGGTCTTATCACAGAACGACTAAAATGGCACCTGCTGAAGTCAGTGGCAATAACGAGGAGGCAATAAGATTAGCCACATACCTTGCACACAGCCCAAAGAAGGTGAACATAAATCTGAAACCCTTTAAGTTGGAGACCACGTGCGAATCAGCCATTTCATCAATGCGTTTACTCGCGCTTATGATCAAACTTATAGCGGCGAGATCTTCCAGATTGTTCAAAAACACCGTCGGAGTTCAATACCCATTTACAGATTAAGGTATATCGCCGGCGAAGACATTTTCGGAACATTCTATCAAAGTGAATTGCCAAACTTTGACTTTGACCCGAACCAACTATTCGAAGTCGACACAATACTAAACACCAGAGGAAAAGGTACAAAACCAAGCTGTTTGTAAAATGGAAAAAAACTTCCCGGAAAAGTTTAACAGCTGGATTAATGCGAAAGACATTCTGTAATCGTGTCAATAACTCAAAACAATGATGTGATATTAAACTGATGAAAGGGAAAGCCCTCAGGGAGCATAGCCTGCACGTGAAAACAGCAGCCTCGGTTTTATTGAAGCCGTTCATCAGTAGTAATGAATGATGCCACACCACTGACGCCCCCCTAGCGCATGAGCGGAACTCCATTTTCAAATGTAAACAACATACATATACACTCCATGATCCCTGAGGACCAGAAACAATAAATGTCTTTAAAAAGACAAACGGCGTC
>Ga0224511_10003032_pt1 | contig 11815 bp, 8 predicted proteins | sample SF_May12_sed_USG_2_FD_169988 | JGI IMG/M metagenome (GOLD analysis project Ga0224511, IMG submission 169988) | Sediment microbial communities from San Francisco Bay, California, United States - SF_May12_sed_USGS_8_1 | ecosystem: Environmental > Aquatic > Marine > Sediment | place: USA... | reverse complement strand
TAACGCGTAAATGTACGCTCAGAAATCCCAACTAGCGCGTAAATGCCCGTTTTCAGGGGGTAAATCACCCCCTTACGCGCCTTATCTGGACTAATGGTCAAGTTATTTAACTATTTCAACCATATGCATAAAACACACAAATAGCGCCATATCTACGGACCACACGTTGCCATCAAAATCTTATTTTAACAAACATGAAAAGTTGTATTTGCCAGTTTCTCATATTTACGGGGAAAGGATTCACAAATTAAATATGGTTGCATAATATAATTTAATCACTTCTGGTCGCATGATACAGACAAAGCAAAGGACCACGACAAACGTTTATATCCCTTCAAACAGATACCTCTAAATATATAAAATGCAAAACAACTTGTTTCAATAGCAACTGATTTACGGACGTAATAAGCAGTTGGTTTGTCAATTACTCCCCATCATAAACACCATTACATAAGAAACATGCTCTGAATGAAATCAAGCATATGTTGAAGACATAAACTATCTGGGTAGATTATATACAATAAATGCGCTATTATATCGTCAATAACGACAACCCCATTATTTTTCGACTTATTTGTTATAAATGTATATTTTCACTGCTTGCGTGGATAATGGTTGAGCGATTACAAAGACTGGGCAAGCACAAGAGCCACGGATCACGAGGCAGACACGGTTCATTGAAGCTCTTCTAAATAAATACAATTTCTACTTTGCATAACCTGCCCACTTTATTCGATAAAAAATTGTTACTGTCGTTGTATCAGACGCCGGGGAAAAGCTTTTACTTGGATTCTATTTCAACTCGGAGTATAAGGTTTATATATATATATATCATATTCGTCTTAATACTATATTTTAATTAGGCATTATATCTAATTAAGCGTTTATTAAATATAAATTTTATCTCTCATTGATTGTTCAATAAGACTAAAAAATAATCATATTATAATATTGCATACTACTCCGTATGTATTATTAAGACATTACCTGACTTAAAAATATTAAAACATAGCTTAAAATTAATATTTATATATCTTAAGATATTGTTAAAATGATATCGACACACAATTAACACAGATGACTAAATTATGGACGTTTCTGGTAAAAACAACGGCTTGTGGAATTTAAGCTATTAGTCAGTACTCTTCAAACTATTCAGCTGGTTTTACATTCTTTAATTCAAAAATGAGATAAAAAAAATAAGACTCGAAAAATGCCTTCGAACCCGCGCTTCGCGGAAAATAAATGTTTGCTGTATAAGGACAGCGATCTACTGAAACGCGGACGCGGACTAAAGTTGTAACAAAGTTATCTTATTAACTTAAAAAAAATAGCTCTTTAATGCGGGTCGTGTCGGACTTAATACAATACTAAGTGGTTTACTGTGTCGGAAACTGGATAGAAAATGAAAGGCATTAATGATGAAATATAACAGTGGAGCGACATTTCCGAACGAATGTTATATGCAACCTATTATATGTCGGTGCTCTGTGTTCAATTTTTATAGTTCTTCCATTTATTTAAAGCTTGTCGCAAATTTATTCATAATAAAATTCTGTCACTAGCAGTATGAATAAAAATAGAGCAAAGTTAAAAAAATGTTCGATTTGACATTAATTGTTGAATTATTTTAATAGCCAGCAGCATAGACCGGGATCAGTTGCATTTGTTTCTTTTTAAAAACATATCTTGGAGCAAATACGAAGTGACTAGTTATGAAAAAATAATAACATTTCTGTTAACGCTAAGTCGAAACGCAAATGGCTATCAATGGCTTTATTGTTAAAGTATTATTAAACAAGTCATTATTGAAAGCAAATTAGCGTATGGAGTCTTACAATATTACCATAAATGAAAACATACACAAGTTTTTATGTGAAACACGCAAAACACATTTTGTGGGAAATATGTTTTTCCCTTGAAAATAAACGACGTAATGCCGTAGCCTATAGCGAGTTATAGTTTTTCTTCTGAAGAAAAAAGCGAATGTTTGTATTAACTCTTAAACACGAATCCGTAGCGCATTTGTATGAGTACTTTAATATACAAAGTCTCACAAAGCAAGTTCAGTGTTTAAAAAAAATAAAGAAAACGAAAAAGAAACCCGTGACATAGCCAATATTTGCATTTTAAAGGGGACCAAGCTTGACTTGGACGAGCAATGCTTTTCGGACGGTCGCTCACCTCTCCGGTGGAAGGCGTGCGAGTTCTCTTGGTCATCTGGTTTCTGTTGGTCAAACAAACCCATGGGCAAGGTCTTGGCGAGGGTATGTAAATTTTCATTAAAATTATGTTTTTTGAAGTTAATAATATAAAATAAGGTCTGGCTATGATTTCTGTCCTCTCCCACTGATTATCTTGTGTATGAGTGATGGACGTTTTATTTTGAAAGACACTGGACAATGAATCGGATATAATAGTTGCAATGTTTGTCATTTCAAATTTAAAGAAAACATCTAGCACAAATATTTTAAGCAAGTTACACTAGGCAATGGCGCCGTATCTGCATATTATACTTATATCAATCGATATCTGATGGTAAACGAGTTGAAACCTATCCATATATTGAAGTTTGCACTGCTATTATTTCCATTTTAAAAAGAAAAGGCGTTACTGAAAAATAAAGGTATGTGTTTTAGCTTGCACAGATACTTGTCCAGTTGGCGAGAATGTTATCTGCGTTGACGGTATTTGCAGCTGCCCGCAGTTTACAGACCCAGATGTCAATAACAGAAATTGCGAAAGTATGTTGACCTCTTGAGAACGTTAAGTGACTATTTAAAATATTTTGTAATATACATTATTTACAAATATGTTTCTAGTAATACTTTCTATATAGTGCTTTTCCCTCATGTCATCGCGTGTAAGACACGATTCGCGCTCACAAATGTGTTTCAAATGGTAAATGCTAATTCAAACTCAATTTTCAGATTGTGCGAAAGATACAGACTGTACAGGATTTGACTCTGCTACAAAAATAGTCGACTGCGTTAAGAAGATGTGCGTTTGTAATGCAGGATATGTGGCTAAAACAAACGAACGGGGATGCAATCCAGGTTAGTTAGTTTGTTGTGTTTAGATTATAAATCTCATAATTTCATTAGCTATATTAAAAACGTGAATGAATTGGATATTGTTACTTTTACAACCCATAACTGTTTCCACTTATTAACCTTGCTTTCTTCATGACGCACTACGTATCAACAATTCGTTTAATATAAACACAATAATGATCACAATGTTTCAATCTTTTAATACGCCATAAAACCATGGAAACGACCCCAACTTAACACTGATAACAAACCTTGACGCGCTGATGACACACTGATGAAAAATATGGACAACTAATAAGGAGCCTTATATAATAACCTTTACTTCCAATGAACATCATCACTCCAGTGGCGATTTTCTGTGTCAAGAAAAGTCTAATGGCTGGAGAGGTGGCAGTTGAACAAAACAAAATTTCACCATTTTATGATGATCACATCCTAAAAACGAACGATATGAAGAGCATGTTTTTTTTTCACGACACTAAACTTGTGATTTTGTATATAATAAACGGTTTCATTTTTTATGCTCCCCGACGGAAGGGCATAACGTCGCTGTTTTGTACGTTCGTGCGTATGTCCATCCTTCCGTCCGTCCGTTTACATCATGTCTGGGATATAACTCTAAAACTACAAAATATCAACAAGACACTTTGTAGGTAGAAAGATTTCATCCAGTAGAAGTGCAATGCATAAGAACTGTATTTTTCCCTTGCCTAGTTTTGAAGTTATTGCCCTTTGTTCATTGTTACACTTGGAACTTTGTTCGGGACGTAACTCTAAAACTACAATAGATATCAAAAATAAACTTTGAAGGAAAATATATAGAATTGCAATGCATAAGAACCGTAACTCTGCATTGCCCAATTTTGATCTTTTTTTACAATGTGTACTTTTTGTACGGATGTAACTAGGAAATTACAACAAGTAGTAACAATAAACTTTGTAGGTAGACAGATCTCACTAAAAACAAATGCAGTGGATACAAATATATCTCTTCGCTCTAGAACTTTTGAGTTACTGTCTTATTTTTTTATACTTGGTTTGCCCACTATTTTACACAGACTGTATGAAAATTAATAGTTTGAATTTCAAATAATATCTTTATACCGAATATGGTAAACACTTTGTGGACAAAATACTTCTTTGTGTCTAAAACCTATTCGTGGAGCATCACCCTGGTTCGAGCGGCCCTTGAGTTTAATTGATTGCTCCTGGTAAATTTTATTTAATCTTTTGCCAATTTGTTTAATTTGCACTACAACGAAAAAGACCCAACAAGTAAAGTGAAGTAAGAAATTGCAATTCAAATGCGTAACGTAATGATAATTTTGTAAAAAAATGTGTGTAATGTAATTCAATGCCTAATTTTGCAATGTAAAGGTAATTATGTATTATATATTTTTATTATATATATGGACTGGTAACAAGCCTAGTACTCAGCTGACGAACGTTGTCCCACGATAACTAACCCCAACTCTGGTAGCACATATTAAAACACTTACACAGTACCGAAGCTATAATGATTTTTTTATATCACTAGAATTCCCTATGCTAAAGCCTCATTCCGGAGCGGGTGTTATTTTGTTTAATCACATGGTTATATTAATTATGATCTAAGGGAGACAACTAATGACATATTAGTAGCCATGAGTCACCAGTTACTTCCCTTAGTTGCATAAGCTGTTACTGAGCTAAAAACAAGCTGGCCCACGATAGCCAGACGACAATAAGGAAATCGAGTACGAAACCAAATGTAACTAAATCCAATAAATTATCCAGCCGGCAATAAGAATAATGCCATACGGTAAACCAAACAGCAAATATAAATGACCAACGCAGTGATCTTTCCCTTTCAGTAGGGAAAATCTCTGCCACCACACAGAAATCCTTCCTGATCTGGAAGGATGTGATTTGTTTCACTTTTAATTTTTGTTCAGTAAAATGACAATCGAATGAATGTGTATGCTAAAAATACGACTAATAATGGATACGAAAACAAATTCTAACGATAAAGAAAAAAAAAGAATTTATTTATTTTACTGTAACATAATAACTCGGCCGTTTTCGTCCCGATTGCTGTCACTAGTTAACATTTTACAATCGGAACTATTCGGCCAATTCCGCCCCACTGTCCGATGGGTTCAGATCATGGACATATTAAAGAAAGATAATTTCATGCTAAATATTTCTATGGTTTGAGCGAAGCGATGTCGTAAACCCTGCGCGGAGTTTGATAAACACTAGTAACCAAATAAATTAGATAAGGTAATTAAAATACTGTGCCGTACTATACACATTTGAAAACGAAAGAACAATTGTTTATAACCAAATACGGTAGTTTCAGGTAAAATAATAAGGACCTAATAAGCTATATAGAAAAGCATAAGGGTTTTATAATAGATAAATCCCTTAAGGCAAAATATCAATACAAAATGAGACCAAATTACACCAAGAAGACGTAGACAGGGTTCTGGCACAAGGGCCGTCAGTCGACACACTTATGACAAACCTTGACACATACTGATGGCAAACACTGAAAACACCGATAGCAAACCGTTACACACTGCTGACACACTTTGACACACTAATGACAAACCTTGAAAACACTGATGACAAACCCTGACACTCTAATGACAAACCCTGACACTAATGACAAACCCTGCCACACTGATTACAAACCTTGACACACTGATTACAAACATTGACATACTTTTTACAAAACTTGACACACTGATTACAAACATTGACACACTGATTACAAACCTTGACATACTTATTACAAAACTTGACACACTGATTACAAACATTGACACACTGCTGATGACACAACCTGACACAGCGATGCCACACCCTGACACACGTATGTCAAACCTTGACAAGATGATAGCACACTATGACACAATAGTGTATATATGATAATCCTTGACTCACTGATGTAAACACCTAGACACACCTATGGCAAACATTGACATCGAGAAGATAAATCTTGACATATTGATGATAGACATTGACACACTTATGACAAACCCTCACACTTTAATGAGACATCCAGGCACACTGATGACAGTTGAAACACTAAGGGCTCACTGATGACACACATTGACACACTGATAACAAATGACAAAATGATGACAAACCTTGACACACTGTTGACAAACCTTGACACACTGTTGACAAATATGGATGACAAATCTCGACATACGGATGAATTGCCTTCTCACAATCTTGAAAAACCCTGGCACATTGATTGCACTTGACACACTGATGACGTCAAAACTTGCCACACTGTTGACACGTCTTAATTCACTCAATACAAACCTTAACATAATGATAACAAAACTATGACAAACCTTGACTGTTGACTAACCCTGACACATTAATGACAAACTTTGACATATAAATGACAAACCTGGCACATATGGATGACAAATATTGACACACTTATTGCAAACCTTGATACACTAATAACAAACCCTGACTTACGGAAGTCAAACCTTTACACCTGGATAAAAAACCCATGACAAGCATTGACACACTGATGCAAATCATGCCAAACGAATGGCAAACCTTGTTTTATTAATGACAAACCATACCGCATTGACGACAAACCTTGATAGACTTATGGCAATTTTGACAAACGGATGACAAGCCAAGACATACTGATAACACTTGACACATTGACAGACTGATGACAAACCCTTACAGACGGATGACAAACCTTGATACATTGATGACAAACCTTAACACACGGATGCAAAACCTTTGCCAATCATTGACCAACGACGGATGACAAATCTTGACTTATTGGGGACAAACCTTTACACACCAAACTTAAATCTTGACACACTTATGACTTACCATGACACACCGTTAGCAAGCCATGACACACCCAAGTCTCACCTATACAAACATTAACAGACTGATGAAAAACATTGATACACTGATTACAAACCATGACACATTTTTGACAAACATTGACACACTTATGACTAACCTTGATTGACTAATGAAAAAACGTGACAAACTGATGACAAATCATGAAACAGGGATGACAACACTAGTCACAAAGATGGAACACATTTACAAACGAACGAAAATGTATTGCACACTGATGGCATTAATTAAGTTACTGATGGTACACATTCACACGTTAATGACAAACCTTGACACATTTATGACAAATCTTGACGCATTAACGACAAACCTTGATATACTGATGGCTTGACAAACGAATGACAAACCCTGACACACTAATTACACATGTCACATTAATGACAAACATTGACCATCTGATGACAAACATTGACATTCATCATTGTGTTGTCATATTTTTCTGGTCCTCAGGGACCATTGACTGTTTGTTTACGTTTGAAAATGGAGTTCCGCTCATGCGCTAGGGGGCGTCAGTGGTGTGGCATTTTTCATTACCACTGATGAACAGCTTCAATAAAACCGAAGCTGCTGTTTTCTCATTCAGGCCTTGTTTCCTGAGGGCTTCCCTTTCATCAGTTTAATACTAATGGCAAACTTTGAAACACTAATGGCAAGCCATTGACACACTGTTGAAAAACCTTGCCACAATGTTAGCAAGCCTTGATATACTCAAGACAATGTTGACACTATGATAAAAAACTATGACAAACATTTGCACAATTATGTGTCAAGTGATAACAAACCTTGACTCACTGATGAAAAAACTTGACAAACTGATGACAAAACATGAAACATGGATGACAAAACCAGACATAATGATGGCACACTTTGACAAATGAATGGCAATCTATTGCACACAGACACACTGATGGCAAACCTTGACACGCTGTACATCTTGACACTATGATGACAACCCTTGACAGATTGATGAAAAACATTGACGCATTAACGAGAAACTGATGGCAAACTTCACATACAGATGACAAACATTCTTACAACACTCGACCTATTGATGACAGAACTTGACAGACTGATGACAAACTTTGACACACTGATGATAATTATTGACACATTGGTGACACACCTAGACTTACTGATTACAAAACATGACAAACTGATGACAAAACATAAAATAAAAAATAATTACTGACACATTGATGGCACTCTTTGACATGCTGATTACAAACCTTGACATATTGATTAAAAACATTAACATTCATGACACACCTTGACACATCGATGACAAACATTGACACGCTTTTGACAAAATGTGCCATACTGATTAAAACACATTTAACACAGATGACAAAATATGACCAACGGATGACAAGACCTGACACACTGATGATGAACCCTGAAATACGGATGACACTTGCCACACTGATGACAAACATTGACACACTGTTGGCAAGCAAAATGATACATTGATGATTACCTTGACACACTGGTGAAAACCTTAACATACTTTTGATAAAACTTCTCTCACTGGTAATAAACTGTGTTAAACTGATGAGAAAACTTGAAACACAGATGACATAATTAGACAAACGGATTACAAAACTTTCCACACTGATGTTAAACCCTGACACACGGATGACAAACCCTGACACTGATGACGCTTGCCACACTGATGATAAATATTAACAAATACTTGGCAAGCCTTGATGCACTGATGCCAAACCTTGACGCACTAATACACTAATGACAAACCGTTATACACTGATGACAAACCTTAACACACTGACGAGAAACGTTTAAACACGGTTGAAACACATTGAAACGCTGATGGCGGAAAACCTTGCCACACGGATGACACACCTTAAAACACATATCTTAAACCATAACTGATAACACATTGATAGCAAATCGTTGTAAAGGGACATACAGATAATTGGAATATCAGCAATTACGTTTGTGGCCACAAACATATGTAACTATATACCGACATTATATACAGTATGCTTACGGTTAATTTATACGTGTTTTAGCCCATAATAAAAAAATCAACTATGATACATACATTAAAAATCTTGACACACTGACTGTGAAATATGACACACTGATGATTAACAATGATACAAATAAGAATGTTGACATTTTGATGTCAAGAGTGCGTCCTGTTTAACAAATTCTGTAAACATTTTACTATTCGTGACCTTTGTCCTGTGTTGTTTCACGTTGTAGCGTTGTGTTACATTTAGTTGTTTCATAACATGATACTGATACCGTTTTACGAGTTCAATTTTTTATTTGTAGAAAGGTTTTTTAAAAGAAAATCTTGGTTATTAGATTGGGGTATGGTGGGCGTGTGTGTGTATAGGGCGGCGTCAAACAGAGGCTCTCAGGCCAATAACTGAAGTTTTGTTAAATCAATCTAGATGCATCTGTTGATATGGCAAAACTGTCTGAAGACCTGCCTTAGGATTTGATTTTGGGCCAGCTGTGTGAAGATCAATGCCCCTGTAACTAAAAATAGATAAACAGTTTCCGGTCAAAAACTTCAGTTATACTAAGTAATAATAATATATATAATATAGTTTTGCTGAAACCTTAGATATCGCCACCTGCCATGCAGACTTTGCTTTGAATTGGATTGGAGCCAGTCAGGTTGAGGTCAAGGTTATTGTTAGTATAAATAGAAAAAACAAATCACAAGTCGAATGCTCTACCGGCAGAGCTAAACCGGACGGTACTAGTGTTTTTAGGAACTTTTCGTTTGAAAGCTAACCAATCTTAAAGAAATGTAGTTTAAACATGGATGAACATGATCTCTACAATGTCAGCCTTTATAGCTTTAATATTGAAAAATATATTATATACTTGTTTGATGTGATAAAAAGAAATATAAATTGCAAATCTTTACAAACTAAAGAGGCGACTTGTGTTACAGTGTCAGTTTAATAGTATGTTACTCATCACAAGTTTAGAAGGAAACCGTATTTTATTTTTCGTCCCTTGAGTGTTAGCATAATTTTAATTTAATACGTATAATTAAATACCGAAAGCATGAAGCTTAAAAGCGAACACAAGTGCACATTTGTCTATATTGTTTACAACGGTCTTTCTTTGAACAACTCTTCAATTTATATTTAAATATTTTTTAAATATAAGATGTTAACATTTCTGACCAGAGACATAGCATCTTTAACGAGGAATAGTGAATAATTATTTTAGATACCATTTAAATGGTGTATCAGTAAGATACACTATTTAAATGTATATACACAGTTGTTTTATATTGAACATTGAAACTAAATTATAACATAATCTAGCGTTGCGGGTTTTAATTGCCTAACGTCGCAATTCTACACAATCCCGTTTATTGAAATGCTCCACTTTTAAGACGAAACAGAATATTTTACTATTTTATGTTTTTTTCTCCTTTATTTAAAATATTTTCAACATTTTTAAAAGAGCATGCTTTCATCACACACATTACAGCTGCTGTGTGTACAATTTGAACTAAAACGCTTTCGAACTATTTTATTGATTTTTTGTGAAAATTTATTTTACATTCTTACAATATAATTTTGTAGACGCCGTTGTAATAAACATTTCACGTCAGGGTAGAATTCGCGACCCTCGGCAAAAGACATGAGCACCGATCCACTGCGCCACGGCAGCAACAGTAGACATTTAGGTCATATACAATTGTTTGAACTGCAAGTTAACGCGGGTCGCTTTAGACATTATCTACTTCGTAAGTAACGGAGTAGACATTTTGATTAAATACTGATTAAACTTTCTTAATTAATACTATAGTCTACAGACGAAACCTCCTGCGAATAATATTTTATTTTCTTCCAGAGTCTAAAATAATTATTTTTGTTTTTTGTAATGAAGATGAGGGCATGCAGCAGCTTTAAATATGTTATTCATATGTTCAGGAGTACAAAACGCACAAACAGTTTTGTTCGCCAATGTGGACGTTTAAGCTAGACTCGAATGTAACAAGGCGATTTACTCGTAAAAGTGTTTATCTACTGCTACTATTGATGTGTTGGCACAGGAATTGGTGGCGCTTGTACTCAAGACTCGGACTGTAATGGGATACCGAATTTGTCCTGTACCGGCAATGTTTGTGGGTGCAGTCCTGGCTACACAGAAAACAACGGCGCATGTGAAGAGGGTGAGTTTATCCTGTCAGTCATGTACACGTAAGGAGTCAAATTGGATTCCTATTTTTATTCATATATACGCTAAGACGGAGAATTGAAACATCCGTGAAGCGCGGCAGCCGGGGACCACACGTGTTCAGTCAACCGTTAAAGTTGAAACATGTTATTAGATATGTGGTACGTATTGAATAGTAACGGAAAACTTTGTCCATGTTTGGTAGGCAAACGCCTATTGGAAACTTGAATTCCTGTTAAGGAGGAGATACAAAGCTTAATGCCCGAAGCAGCCCAAAATAGTCAATTTGTCATGTGCAACAACTAACAATGATATTGAAATGGAATAAGTAAAACATTGTTATGCTACCCCATAAGTACCATTCTTTTCTAATAAAACGTAAAAACTAATTAATAATCTATTACGATACTCCTTGCACAAACGGGGGTAATCTTAGAGTTTTAAAAGTCAAATATCAATAGTTTGTCCTAAAAAGACAAATTAATTTTAGTTCAATCTTTTGTTTACGCCCTACTTTCTAACCTTTTATTTTTTGAACAAACTATTGATATTTCACTTATAAAACTCTTTGATTACCTCCGTTGGTGCATGGAGTTTAATATGACTTAGTGTGAAAAGTATGTTCCTATTAAATTTTGGGTTCTGCTGGCCGGCGTGAAATCCATTGTTTTGGCTAATTAATGGTGAATTAACAGTTA
>Ga0224511_10003031_pt1 | contig 11816 bp, 8 predicted proteins | sample SF_May12_sed_USG_2_FD_169988 | JGI IMG/M metagenome (GOLD analysis project Ga0224511, IMG submission 169988) | Sediment microbial communities from San Francisco Bay, California, United States - SF_May12_sed_USGS_8_1 | ecosystem: Environmental > Aquatic > Marine > Sediment | place: USA... | reverse complement strand
CACATTGCGCATGCGCGACTATCCTTGACACATTTTAATAAGACTTGCTAATATATATTCAATACTAAGTAGTATTAATATATACCCACTACTTAATACCGTCTTGAAAATAACGCGTTGGAGTTACCGTTGCGGTTTTGAACGCATCTTAATAAAACAATGATGCAAAGAGAGTAGTAATATAAGAACTGTATTAAATGAAAGATACTTTTGAGATCTTCTAAACTTACCATGTGAGTTCTAACCTACGAATAAACGAATATAGCCTTCAGCGGGTTTAAAGTGGACACGCGTCAAATATTTCCGGCGTTGTTGATTTAAACTTATTTATTTATGGTCGATTGCGAAACAAGTTATTCCAACTTATATTAATCATTCTCGACCGCTCATTCCGGATGGTATCCATCTTTTTTTGTTGATTTTCGCGGATAGTTATATGCATACAGCGGCGATTTTATGTGGTCGGCTACCTATGAAGTAATTGATTAAACATTTATCTTAAAATAAGGGGAGTTTTGACTTATGATTTTTAACTTGCCTTTAACTTTTAGTGTATCATAATAGACGCGCCCCCTTCGTGATTTGCATCGCGCCTGGGTGCGTTTTTAAGAAGAAATACGGTATGTGGATTCTATTCATTTTATAAGCATATTAAGCTTGGTGAAAACATTTACGGGCTTCCTCACATTTTTTCTCCAAACGATGTCGGGTAATTATTTTCATTATTTTGATGAGTATGAATAACCAAACCCTTTTTTGGGTTATCAACAAACAAATCTTTACTATTGTTATCAAATTGTGGATTTATGTAATGTATACTTTGAATATTTATATTTTCTATTACTCGTCTTTTTAATCATCTTTCCGAAAACGTATTGCAGGTTCTTGCGTTTTATTCACAAGAAATAATGTAACTCTATAAAACTAAATTCTAAGCTAACTGCATTGTGTAGTCTTATACATATTTGATAATGACGAGGTTGTAATGAAATAGTCTACAACTCTTTTTTCACGACACGTAGATTTGGCTAATTTTTCACCATTTGTACGACCGATTAATAAAATTATATATGTAACAGGAAATGTGTGTAACCAGGAATTTCACGTAATCCCTAACCAAATTCACGTAATCCCTGGGGATTTTAGGGAATGCGTGAAATCCCTGATTTCGCTAGCCAGAGATAACATGAAATCCCTAAAATATTATTTCATTTTTACACAAATTCCCTGACTCGATTGCTGATACAGATCATGTTGATTATAGTGCTGAAATAAGACCTTAGAAAAAACACACTTATACAAGACATATGACATAAGCATAGAGAAATACATAATGCGAATCTAACGTTATTTGTTACAAAATGTAACGCAATATACAAATAATCGCGATGTTAGCCCTTGATTCGATTCAATTCAATACAAAAATAATTTCATTTTGATTTATAATGTGAAAACGTCGTTCTTTGACTTTATTTAAATATGCTTAATTTTATGTAACAAATAACTTGTTCAAATAGTTCTGTAGTTAACTATATGACGCAAATGGTTATTCAGAATTTAATAAGCTGTTATACAGACTCATAGGTCTTGTTAAAATAACTGTTTACCAGTCCATTATTTAACTAAATGTATTCAGTTTTATTGAACATCAAATCAAATCGAAAGTAATCGCATTGTAAAATAAAAAAAATGACATCGAGTCGATTTTTTACTCGTTAACCCAAAAACTATTGCTCATCATATTGATATTTTTGTCTTGAAAACATGACAGCATGATACTGATACACATAAAACAAACTGTTTACTTAAGTAAATGAATATTAAAATTTAATAATTTCAGTATATAACACACATACATGTTCTGCATATAAAATATCCTCTCTTGGTTTTTGTGTCTTTGTGTTGTGCTTTTAGAAATTCAGTCTAACAAGTATCTTTTCGCGTTTATATTTGGGTAGCAACAATTATTTATTTTTGCATCATGCTACTTGTACAATTCCTCAATTTGACTTCATAAGTACCCATGGTTTTGTTTCCGGACCAGCTCGGCCGGGTTCTTAGATAAATAACTGACTACTTCCTTCAATAGTTCTTTTAATACTTCTTCTTATATGCACAAGAATAGTATGTATAAGGTTACACTTGGTTGTGGACCAAGTTACTTTCTCACAATACAGTTCTACCTCTCTTTCTGGTATCTGTGTTAGCTTTTAGACGAAATATGAATGTCTTCAAAAGGTCAAATAGAAATGTGCATGTGCACACCTTGAAAACTAGAATCAGAGTGACCACACCACCAGAAACTTACACAATCTGATAAAACCAGCTCAGGCGTGACACATGAATTCACTCCAATATTAACACAACTAAGACAAATGGTCAAAGGGACACATCTCAATTAAGTGAGGGAAAGCTGTCTAGAGTTATATACAATAAACTATAATTATCAACCTGGTCACAGTTTTCCATGTGTGCACATCAACTGAGGTTCAATGTGTGATTGAGATTTTCAAATTGGTGAACTGGTTTTACTATTTTCAAACCAACAGAAATAATCGTTTTGTATAATACAATCTCTTATTTGTTGGCAAAACAAACAAACAGGATTATACCGATGCGTTGGAAACACAAGCTATACTTTAACTGATGAAAGGCAATACCATCCTTAGACAATTTCAGGGTTTAGATGTTTTCCCCGACATAATTGTACGTAGCTGGAGATTAAATGAAATCCCTAAATTTCAGAGATTACGTGAAATCCCTGGTTACACACATTTCCTGTAACATATATAAGTTATTATATATCTAATAAATCTAACCAATCAAAAACTACATTTATACCACGTGGCCGTCCAATACATTTCCGTATTGGATCCATTATTTTCATATTGGACGATTGGGGGTACATGTGCACTAAACGATGCTAGTCTGGTTTTTAATTTCAATATCTAATGATGATTATTTTTCGAAGTAAACGCAATATATATAATAAAAATGTTATTATACATTTTACTGCACAATACGAAATATATTTGGACTCGTACACAGCTTGAAAAGTAATATTGACTTTTCAAGCTGTGTACTCGTCCAAATATATTCCCGTATTGTACAGTAAAATGTACATTAAGCTATAATTATTAATTTGTAAAAAGTCAATATTTCGATGTCCATAGTTATTTACTGATTGTCTCTGTTGCATCTGTCTTCACTTACGTTATTGGAAGCATTGAAGTGTTCTAATGTATATTTCTCGTAAATATCAGGTAGGTTTTGCAGTTCAAGAAAAGGTTTCATCAACTGTTATATAATCTTCATTTTTCGTTGTTCTAGAATTATAGAATTAAAATCACCAAAGATACCAAAATGTTTAAAAGTTCTTGAATATTTATTTTGTTCAATTTGTATGCTTTAAAAAAGCGTCATTATCGGCATACTCTGAACTTTCTGGGGTATAAAGGTAACACCGAATAGGATATCGCTATCTGTTCTGACTAAATGTTGTCTGTTTGAAACCATGCACAAAACACTGTTTCCGTCAGATTAAAAGTATGTGACATACTTGGTAATATTTTTATGTATAACATCTGCTAATCCCCCGGATTTTCGCATAATTATTTTCTTCAAATTATTTAATTGAATAAAATCGGTATCATCCAGTTTTGTTTCTTGATATCCTATACTTGCATATTTGTTAATTGTGTTTAAAATGTCTGGTGTTGTAATATTTTCTTTCAGTCCACATACATTACACATTAGCAATAAAGTATTGAAATTAAATGAGTAATCTTTTTCTAGACTTGTATTATTTTCACATACATTATTTGTAAAAGTAACATATTCTGTGTGCTTCGAACGACAAAAGCATATGCACATACACGGGTTTTTCGTGTGAGCTTTGGTGAAAGAGAGACAAGTACCCACACGATCGTTGGTTTGCAAATTGGTTATCTACCTTGCTACCTTTTTCAACATGTACATCGCTGTAATGCGAGAAAATACTTAAATTATTCCACCTAAACGAATGCGATTTGATTGAACAATGTACCGTTTCATCTATTAAGGTGCTCGATTGGGAATCTAATTTAACTACACGTGTAAACAGTTCATTTTAATTGCTACCTAAACAAACAGTTTGAGAGAATTTGTTACTAGTACTACTAGTTACGCAAAACACGTATCATTTAATATGGTTTTTAACATATTCAATAAACATTGAGAAAATAATTAAACTCCACAGTGGTACCTAATGTGGCTTAGTATTGATCAAAGTAAAACCTCTCATGAGACAGTATTAAAAAATGTAGACCATATTATTATGAGGAAGTAAATTTAAAAAAAACACACATTTGCTGCAGTATAGCAGTAATACCAAATATCAATCAAATTCACATCAAATTGTACATGTAACAAGTGTCTATTTACAAACAGTTCTATGACCCAATTGTATAGTATGATTTATTTGACCTTGCAATGACCTTTCTTTATGAATAATCCGATAATCTTCGTCAGTTTCACTTTATTGTACAGCAGGAATGTACCTTTTGCCAATGATTAATCTGTTAATATCAATCTAGCTCTCAACGATGCATGCTCAGCTCAGTGGTATAGGAGTTTTACTGCGAACTTGAAGACACGGGTTTAAATCCTCTGCGCGGAACTTTTCATATTTAAATGATTTCTTTTAAAGGCGCAAAACATTCTCGAGAGTCTTGTTCTCATATAAATATAACACTTAAATGCTCATCTGAATATATTTTGCACTGAGTCACATTTAGCAAAAAATCAAGACGTCGAAACGAGGTCGAGTGTTTCATTACGATCTTATGAGAAGATGGTTACAACTATAGCAACACATTTGGAAAAACGTAGGTATTCAACGTTTGTGGAGTGAGTAGATATGTCAACACAATTTTTTTTCGGAAGGCCAGCTGCTTTAAACGCATGGGCGCATCGGTGACCGGCGCTCTGTAGCTGGGTGGATTTGATGGTCTTTGTGGCTGCTTCGGTGCTCGTGGTAGTAGCGAGTCATTATGCTCGGTATCACAAGCCGGCCTAGGTTAGTACGCCCCGTGTTCATGCTCACGGTGTTATCGCGTCTGTGCGTATTGCGGGTTCGCGTAGCTTCCGGCTGATTTATTAAGTACGAATGCGGTTGTATCTTAGTCGTATAAATAGTTGTCTACAGTTTGTCACGAAGCAATGAAACCCTCATACCACATTGTCGATAGCGTCTCATGATATGGTTTTTTGTACGCCGCTCTTCAACTTCCTTCGGAAAGACCTCGTGAACATTAACTTGGAGCTGTGTTTTGTTCAGGATTGCTTCGGCTTACATACGATCTCTCAGCAGGCCAAACGTTGCAACTACTGGCCTTGCGCGATTGTTTTAAGCAGCGATTGTAAGATTGCCTATTTTGTGCACACAACAAATAGTTTTCTTGTAAATGTCTGTTGCTTCTTGGTGTTCGACGTGTTTTTTGTTGTTTTATGTGTTGGTTTTTGTACGGGCAATTTTGTCATGGTGCCCTTAAACTTGACATATCTACATTGTTGAATTGAATATTAAAGTTACAGTTTTGACGCGTTGTTTACGAAACAATAAAAACATACAGAGTAAGTGTGCGGGTTTTGTGTATCTGTTTAAACTATGGCGGTAACGTTTTGAAATAATTTCATGTACTGTACGATATAACATTTTTAAAATGTGATTAAATCTTTAATTAATATTTTTTGCTCAATAGTGTGTTTCCCAATCTATGTGTTTTTATGTCATCTGTTATTTAAGGATTGATTGCTATATTCGTGCGCATATGGAGTATAAACGCCCAGACGGAGGTTTGAAAATTCCGTGAAGCGCGCTATATTGTGTGCGCTTGCTAACGTAGCCTACATCAAAGCTGTTGCAATGAGACGATCGGCTTTGAGCAGTGGTGTCACTTTCGAAATCTATTTTTAGCAGTTTGACACTCAGTAATCAACACTCAATGACATACATGTACTGTACTCGCAGTGGACATAGTGCCTTTTGTTTTCAAAAGGTGTATTACAAATACGGCACAAATACAAATCTTATATAATGTTTTTTTTCTGTTTATTTTTCTTAAATAATTTGAGTATGCTCAGTGTGGAAAATTACAAATGTCAATTTTGCTTCTGCTTTTCATGCCCCATCAAGTAAAGATTATAAACAATATAACAGTATGCAAACACGTGCTCTTCTAAATTTAGACAAGAAGTACTGTAAAATATTTCTCCGCGCAAAGCAACTGCCAGTCAAAGGGATGATTGACAACAGATGTCACGCCCTCGAGGCGGTCCCAGAGCGCCGCGCAATACACAAATTAAACGCTATTTTTTTCCTACAGAAAATTAAGAGTGAATGTAAATATGTCTATTAGAACTGCTTTGTGCAATAATGTCAGCAGAAGTTTCCGAACAATCGTATATTTTCTGTAGGAATTGTACTTATTATACTTATCTAAGTTGCATTCTCAAATTTTAATTTTTATTATATATATATTTCTTATAATGAAGTCCCAAAGAAATGTTTGCTTACCGCTCTGGTACGGTAAACTACTTGTATTGGGGTTTTATACTATAGCATACCTCACTCTTTCTCCACATTTATAGAAGAAAATGCAAACCTAGAAACATGTTATTTAGCGAATGTTCATGTTGCAATGTATGAGTCTAGCCAGAAAACAAGCAACATCAATCTACACATATACCACAAACGAAATCAAACAATACAAATAGCACCGTTCACTCTGCATCCGTGAAAATATAAAAGGCATACCACCGGACCAGACATATTTTATTTGACCTAAATATCTTACCTGTAGATAAATAATCAGATAACTTCTGATAATATTTCAGTTGAATAATTATTACTGAGTAATGAATCATACACAATTATCTTTCCTACATTGTTTTTTCTTTGGACAAACATATACGGTTCCAAATGGGCACTTCCTAGCTTTACCCCTTAAACCCCACATGTGTATTTTTCTATAATATTTTGACTTGTATACAACCATGACTTATTAAAGGTAATTGATGTTGTTGTTGTTGTTGATAACACCAAGGTAAGATATTTAAGTATGCAATGTTGTCTTATCTGTTTGCTTTACTGAAATCTACAAAGTAATATGTTTCAAAACCATAAAAAATAACACCTACATATACTTATCTTTTGGCCGTACCTGAATATGTCTTAGAAAACTCATTAAAAATATAAAATATAAATGGAAACGCCCTACACAAATAGTTTGTTCTGAAAGTCTGTTACGTCTTGTTGTTCTGCATGTGTCGTGCTGTTCTAAGTGTGTGTTTGTGTACGGGCCGTTTGTCATGGTTCTCCTTAACTTGACTTGTCTACACTGATTATACCATTTGTATTTTAAGATCATTTCATTTTATATTATTTACTATACAGATGATTTTTAACCTTGTTTCAAGCGTTTGAAAGCAGGATTTGGAAGCAAATTGAACAAATAACCATTGGTAAGACTAAAATTTAATTTCTTTTCATAAGTTTAAATAAGAACCCTTTACATTTGTACATATCTCTGTTGCTCTTTCAAATAAGAAAACTATAATGCTTAAAAACTGGACAAAGAATAAGTACATGAATTTCATCTTCAACTCTATCATAGCATATAGGGCAGACCCTTGTCTCTCTAACCTCTCTTACAGTCATACCTTCTGAACATTCCTAACACAGAGATAGGGTTTTACAGCCAATCCACCTAAACTAATACAGTAGTTAAACGTGGTTTTATTAATTATATCGTAACCATGACAAAGTACCTGCACCAAACATTCACAATACAATTCAGTTTAAAGGTACATTGATTCCCAGCCCAAGGCAACTGCAACAGCAGAGTTTGGAGTGCACGGGCCAGTACCCAGATAGAATCGCAAGACAACACGGCCATAAATTGTCCTTAACAGCATTATATCTGATTCAAATAGTATTAATACATTAATTTTTCAAACGCTCTGTATTATGGGATGCAAAATACCTGTCTATACTATATGTGAATTGATAACGCGGTAAACGTCATCAGTTTAGTAACATTTGGTCTTCAACTGCGGGTATTATTGTAGCAAAACATCCGAACGTGAATGTTTGTTATAACAGAAAATCATACAAACGTTTCTTGGACGTTGCAGACTATTTGTTAGAACTTTTCACATCAGAATGTTCGTTTTACGTCCCATCGTTTTGAGCGTTGTCATTGTCCTTGGAGTGTATGCCTCTATAAGTGCCTCTATAAGAATGGAACGACACGACAGGAAACGATTTGTAAACCATTACCACGCGATTCATGTCAAGTCAGCTTTGATCTGTTGCATTATGTGTGCACGGGAGGAGGGCACTTGCTTTGGTGTTAACTTTCTCGACAATGGAACATCTTGCGAGTTTATTGGAAGAGATCGAAAATACGTTCATGAAGAGGGCTGGCAAGCATACCATTTCACAAGTAAGAACATTTGTTTGTTTAACTATTTAATTAGAACACATGTTGAACACTAATTAGTTTATACCACGGTGGTCAGTCCACTTACCAGTGTTCCTGGGTTCGCCAGTGCTAGCTCCTTTACTCCGTAAGTGACTGACCGAGTCCTCACATGGGCCAGATTTGACGGACAACTGAACTTTATTTAGCAGTGCGTCTGGTATAAATCATAATACAGAAAGTGAGCAATTTCAAGTGGGACTCGAATACTAACATCCCATTTACGAGTCCCGTTTTATACCGACAGAGCTTAACAAGAGTGGCATAGCATTTCTTACACAACGGATTTCGATATGAAGCTTTTGTTGTCATGTTTTGTCTGTTGTAAAATTGTGTTACCGACAATAAACTTGAAACTGACATCTCTTGTTTTAAAGCAGTAACGTTGCTGTTCTAAAACGAAAAGTTGACAGTATCGTGAACCACCTATTGCAAGAGTTAAATGTTCACGGTGATACATGTATTTACGTCTCCGGGTTGTACAAGCATATACCAAAACACCAGCATGACAAAAGTTCATTTGAAATGGTTTACACAGTTTTTACATGACGATATATGCAAGATAAGAACGCGCAAACCTTAAACAATTTATCGACCATAACAATGAATTATCGGTTTGTCGTTTGTAATAACTTGGTTAAACGTGCGTCCGTTATATTGTTTTATTTGCCATGGATCTGTAATGAATTTCACAGGCAGAATACTTTTTGTACTAATGATTTTTCCTTTTTCATCCCTTCTTGATTTTTGATTTTGTATTTATTCACTTTCCTGTCGTTTTTGTATAGTTCCATTGTGACCTTGTTAAAAAGATTGAATGGACAATTTTTTTCTTTTTCTTCTGCAGAAAATGTTGAAAAAGTGTGAGGTTTGCTGCAGCGGATAACTGGTTTAAACCCCCAATGTTTTTCATTGACCGTACCAAGGCGGTAATACAACATTTTTTGGAGAAGTCCTTTAGGTAATTGAAAATAAAAAAACAGAAAAATCCGAAAAACACAAAAAATAGTTATTTCTAAATGTCTGTTGCGTCTTTGTATACTCCGTGTATTGTTCTGTGTGTTTTTGTACGGGCCATTTTGTCATGGTGCCCATAAACTTGACTTGTGTACATTGTTTACAACATTTTTTTCTTTGTACAGCTCTTCCATTTATACTTTAAAACGAGTTTGCTTGAAAAATAATATATCTAGAAATGTTTGATATTTTGAAAACAAAGCAAAAAAAAACACAATTAATATCTCTGCAATTCTAAGTCTTTCAAGAATAACTTTTTCGCAATAAATAGCTAACTCACTGCCTAATTCAAATATTCAGTGTTTTGTATTCAAATTCCATTCTAAACACATGACATTACACAAGACAGAGAGAGTAATATAATTCACGTCTTGTTTATACCTGAACAGGAAAACCAATATATATACTTATTATATCCTTATATGTCAACGATATGGTTTCAAATGGTGCAAACGATTAAAGTGAATCGAAATCAAACACAGACGAAATCTTAATAATTATATAAACTTTTAGATATGTCAAAGTTAAAAGCAACATGACAAAATGGACCGTACAAAAACAACACACAGACAACACAAAAACACATAGAACACAAAGACGCACCAGACATTTAGGGAAAAACACACTATTTTTGTGTTTTTCGGATTTTTCATTTTTTCTTTTCTTCTTTATTTATAGTTTCTTAAATGATTTCTCCACGAAATGTTGAGTTACCGCCTTGGTACAGTCAATGACTTTCATTGGGGGTTTAAACCAGTTTTATCTTCTATAGCAAACCTCACAATTTCTCAACATTGTTGAGAATAAAAGAAAAAACTATGCATTTACCCTCTCAAAGGTTTATTTGCAGTCAAAACGACTGTCATTATCATTTGCTATGTCTAAGTTATTATTACAATCCTTTTGCATGAAGATTTCACTAATCACAATTTACATGCAAGTAGTAACGCAACGGTAATGTGTTATGTTATGTACAAAGTGCTTCATAAAAAAACTTTCGAATACTACCTTCAATGTTATAGGTGAGCCCATTAAGTTCATAGCTTCTGAACAGTCTTCACTAAAAACCGCTTACTGGGCTCCATGGAAAGCCATTGACGGCGATTATTGGACTTTCGCTTGGACAGCCAGTCGCCCACCGGACCGCTATTGGCAGGGAGAATTCAACGTAACGTCAACAGTGGACTACGTTACCATTTCCCAAGGGAGTGCAAATCCCCCAAATTTTGGTAATATTTATATGAATAAATATGTGTTGCATTTACTTGTCGTTTGTTTCTTAGGAAACAAACCCATTATCGGTTACAACTATAAGAATAAGTTAGTGTTTGTTATCAACGGTGTACCACACGTAATCTCTTGGGCTCGGCGCAGCGTAGCGATCAGTTAATTTTCAAACCGTTGATAACAGACATTTAGCCATACGTTATGCTGAAAGTTAACACTATTTTTTTTCCATTATTTTATGTATGGATCAATGTTTAAAAGTATCCGCCTATACACGAAGTCACTTGTAATAAACTAACCAATTGATTATGCAATTTACTAATTAAGTATTATTCAACAGCATGTTGTCACTGATACGAACGATATTGATATACCGATACATGTTTTACAAATACCGATATTTCGATGCACATTTTTAAAATACTGATATATCTGATAGAACGTTTCTAAATTTACCACTTCTTTTTTTGTTAAAAATCAATGTGATGCATCTACGGGATATTCAAAAAGGGAAGTCTTATTTCGTATATGGACATTTTAAAAACTATTATTTTACTGGATTTTTAGCTGAACTAAGATATTAGTTTGTAGCCTAAACGTTTTAAATTATGATTATAGTTTGTTTATATTAGTACATTAATTATTCTGTTTATGTCTACTGAAACGTTATAATGTATAAGTGGGAAAATGTTTTCAGTGTGTTTCATTATGTCTTTTTCTATACTGTGATACCCTATTAGTGCTAACAAACGTTGGTGTATGTTAAAGTTAATAAAAGAAATATTATTGCAAAGTAAATGCCAACTTTTAATGACAAAAATCGTTTTAGGCGTACATAATAAGCCGATTTCTTGGTTTTCAAACTTCTTATTTTTGACTAAACGTTTTGATTTTAAACTTATAATTGTAACGTAAAATGCCATTGGACAATGATTGTAGTTGTTTAGTTTATAGTTTTAGTTTATTCAAACAAACCAGAAGGCCATAGACCTATGTGGCAACATATATACAAATGACGGACAGGTGATAATATATACATATACAGCACAA
>Ga0224511_10003030_pt1 | contig 11817 bp, 5 predicted proteins | sample SF_May12_sed_USG_2_FD_169988 | JGI IMG/M metagenome (GOLD analysis project Ga0224511, IMG submission 169988) | Sediment microbial communities from San Francisco Bay, California, United States - SF_May12_sed_USGS_8_1 | ecosystem: Environmental > Aquatic > Marine > Sediment | place: USA... | reverse complement strand
CTCCTGTCTACTGTGGTCTATCTCAACTGTAGGAGTAAAGGTTACAAAAGTTCACCTTTTTGTTAACATTTTAAATTCTCTATATGGTCACACATTCATTATGGGCCAATTAGATGCCACTGCCCAACCAGCTCTGTAATTTAATGCACTTCATTTCACACTCTATTACAAAACTGATGCTTGACATTGGGCAATATATATATATATATATATTGTTGTTCTGGTGTTAGGTGTCTGTGAGCTCTCAAAACTCGGTTTCCTTACTGCTGACGGCAATGCTGATTCATACCATTGGCCTCTGTCTAGTTGCTTGTAGAAGTTTGTAAACAAGCGAACCTATCATTTTAATGAAAGAATATATTGTTCTTTTTCCAGGGTACGCGTGATGAGGCCGAAAACCCTTCAACAGGAATTGGCGCTTTCAAGTTCATGCTACAGTCTAACCGGGGGCGCACAATGCTCGAGTTTCAGGAACTGATGACCGTCTTTCAGCTGCTTCACTGGAATGGCAGTCTGAAAGCAATGAGAGATCGTAACTGCAGTCGACAGGAAGTGCTCGCTCATTACTCTGACCGCGCTCTCGATGACGATATGAGGTCACAGGTGCGCTTCCTTTCTGTGGACAGACCCCCTGACTTTCACAGCTCGTGCTGTCCCATGGCGCTATGAATTTTGTGAGCGGGTTGATGGTTGGTCTGGCATTTCATAAACCACATAGCAGTGCACCGCCGCAACGGGGTGACATTTTCTGATAATTCTACACACCGCCTCTGTGTTTTTTTTCCTATGAGTTTGTGGCTAGTTGACTAAGTGGCTAGACAGGATAGCGGAATAGCTCAGTAGTGCGGCTCAGTGGTAGAGCGTAGCGTCCATAACCATGTCATGGGCCCTCCCTTCCCCCCCATATGAGTGTGAACTTCTCACATTAACTCTAGCCCAAAACAAGAACCAGTCTCACCATGAGGAGAAGCGTTGATACTGATACGCTCATGCTGTTCTATGCTAAGCCATAACTGGTAAAAAAAAGACGTCTCTAAGTCGGCCATTTTTCCATAGTACTTGTGTATATTGTACTATGGGCCTCCCACGGGTCATGATTCAGCCAAACACGAATACTCGTATTTAGGACTATGCGCGTATCGGTCGTGTCGCAATGCCCGGCAGATTTGTGAGAAGGATTATATAGTATGACTGGTTACTGTGCCAGTGAGCAGTGTTGTGTTACTGCCCTCCTTTTGAGATATGTACTGCCGCCGTCCTTATCATGATTATAAAGACGCAACGTAATGAATCACCAGATAAATCAGCCCATTTATATTCACCCGAGATTATTGCGCTTTTTAGTCAGATATAAGCGTATCTCTTTCATTACTGTGCTGCTAATGGATGGCTATTCGGTTTCGCTTTTAAAAATATTTGCCATCAGACTCATACTCTCGCTGAGCTTCCCTCCTATTCCTCAGCGGGGATGGTAACTTATTAGGGTCATTGTTTCAGATGGCTTTGGACTGGATATCCCGGGAACAAGAGCAGCCCGGTATCATTGGAGCAGAGCTTGATATCTCACTGAAGGAACTACACGCAGCTCGACTGGCTGGCCGAGAACTACGATTCCCAAAGGAGAAACGAGATATCCTACAGCTCGCCCTCACTCAAATACAGAATGAGGAGAGCCTGGCCTGAACCTGAAGGCTGTAACACAATCCGCTGGTCATTCCATGCTAACATTATAATGCCTCCTTTCACGTCACATCCTTCATCGTGTCAGCGAACGCTCGCTGCCGCACTCAAACATTTGTTTGACTGATTGCAAAGTAAACACGATTGACGGAATATCATGTAAGCCCTTCAAGTCAAGCGCAGGAAATAAACTCAGTGACCATCTGCCCACTGCCGTACGCTCTGGTAGTGACTAGTGACTAGTAATACCGAGACTTTATTATCTAATTTAAGATTGGATCGGTGCCCTTGCCACCTGTATCCTCTCTCTATATTCACTCCACTTTTTAATCTACTTGAAATGGTTGTCATTATTGTCTAACCTTTTTTATATTGTTATGCATACCTATTTTGTGATACACAATGACTTGAGTAGCTGGTCGATGTAGACCAATCCACCACTGATGATCTAACTCATACACGCTATTTACTCCATGTGTATATGAATAATTATTATCATTAGATGGCTAGCTGGGGGCACTAACAACTATATACCCTTCAGCAGGGTGACCATTTTTTATGCGTGATAATGCAATAACGCATCTTACACCCAACTTGCATAATGTTTGGTTATGTTTGGTTGTTACCAAATAGAAATAATGAAATAATTAGGTTATGGTGTGTGATTTAAATGTTCACTCGGCGTCAATGCTTGTACATGTACCAAACTGACAGCACCTGAAGGCATCCGTCTACGATGTTATGCTATTAAACTGTTTACATAGCATCCAGACACCAACCCAGGCTCCTGGCTGTCGTGGCCCCTATCAGTATCTCATGACGTTGGGCACGGACACAGCAGTTCACAGTAATTGGTGACAGCGTGCTACTATATTTATGTATATCATGGCATAGTGCTTCTCTGGTCTATGAATAATTTGTGATGATGTAGCATGACTATCAATCGCGTGTGATGTTGAATTTTCCCCCTTGTCAACAGTGCTACTGATTCATCATGACCGAGTTATTAACAGCAAAACAATCCTACCCGAGGCTCCTTCTGAAAACCTCCATTCTGATCGCATGATGCAAAGTGGCATATATGTAATAAATACTATATACCATTACTATTCTGTAAATCCAAGCCAAATAAAATTAACTTTATCATCCAATATGCCTCCAATCCCGTAAAAGAGAAAACATCAAAGCAAAGATAACACCGAGCCCCAACACACCTCTCGTTGGTAAAAACAATAGATGGTGGAAATCTGGTACAGCCAACCATTCATATTTCTTATCACGCCTCATCAGGCACTATCACCAATGATTAGACCATATAACCGCTTACAATTAATTCACCGACACGCTGAGCTAATGCGGCATACTCATGTTTTTGTTTCTCCTTTTTACCAAACAAACGAAAGAACTATCCTTTTATTCTCTAAAATCTTTGTTGAATTTTCTGAGGCACGCAGTCCGAAACTAGAGTCAAATATGTACAGTCGTGAAAAGCTAGCAGTGGGAATAAATATTTACTCTTGCTTGTTACTGAAGACAATGTTTGGAAAAATAGATCCGTTACATCTTTATAGAGTGTCTTGGGATGCTGTGATGCACTTACTACCATTTATGATTTTGCCCTCTGATGCCTATTAAGCTATGCCAATTAATGAACTCGCATGCTAAACCCCCATCATAAACGTAAGCTTTCTAGGGATAAGGACAGATCACAGAGTGGCTAAGTACGTGGCCACGCGACCAGCTTGCATTGTTTATTTTGTGTGCCACGTGACAATGGCCTATTCAGATCGGAGAGAAAATCAATGTTACCAAATGGCTAGCATTTATGTAATTAGTCTATTGGTGGCAGGGTATGAGAAGAGAGACCATTTCTATATGCAGCATCGCCAAGACAGCAAGGCAGCATCATAACACCAGGGCTGGATTAACATCCCCTGTGACATTTATCCATGTCACTCATGACGTACCAGCATCGCTTTGCCAAGTTTATGCATCATCCTAACCACCCGGGTAAGCCTTATTTCTCTATATTTTTCTCTATTTCTTGTCCCATCTATGAGCGGTACATAAAGAGTCTCCTATTCTTGAATAACAAAGACTTTATCAGCTACTGGCATATTTTAATTCTTAGTCATAACGAATGCTTTCATAGAGCACAGTCAACTCCCAGAGGCATAAGATAGCTGTTGCATTAATGTCAGCAATGTAAATAGCTATTCCTAATGTCTGTGGTTGTCTTGAATGGCCAATGACATGTCGCAAATCCTGTGTGTATTATACATAACCCGGTACCACATCATACTAGACAGGAGTATTGAAATCCAATGGTGATTATTAATAACATTGGAATTCCATCATTTACCAATAAAAATATCAATTGTGACCTGTCCTTTTCCTATAAAATCATTGGAAACTACGGGAAGTTACAAACTAAGCAATTACGGACAACCTGGGAACCTTTCCATTGGGAAAACCCAATCAAACGCTCACTGACGACTATTCTAGTCGAGAGCGTAGAAACTTTTCCTAGCTTGTGCACTAATTTCTATACTGCAAGGCAATTATGTTCTGTTGTTTTATCCAAAACTGTTAATTAATACATCAAAATTTATTTTGCTTTTGAAATACTGCCGGGAGTGCGAAATCATTGACTTTAAATAATAATTCTTAAATCTTGTGAGCCGTCTGCTAAAGTTGAACAAAAAAGACAATGTTGTCACCGCTATCCTAAGCTGACACACACACACACACACATACGAGTGGCACACTTGTGCATTGTTTACTTGTGGGCTTAGAGCTAATCTAATAATGGCGGGCACACGCCAGCACCTGCTCATAAAATGATTAGGTCCTATAGGTCAAACATTGACACTGTAGTATTGCCACTGAACAGATGTTACAAAGGGGTGTCCTTACAATTCATAACCTCATAACCCAGCTAAACAGTGATTGGCTAACCCTTTGCTTGTGGCTTTGAGCCCCTAAGGATCCCTTTGTTCTGTCATAGTAATTCGGAGTCTCACAATGCTATTCCATATCTCTGTAGCAAATAAATTGGCCAATGTATACATGTACCTTAAAGAATACATGTCCCTCCCAAATATTTCCCGCTATACTCAATTAAATGTGCCCAATCTCTGCTTTTTCTGTCAGTCAGCAAGACCCATATAAGCAGGAGGGTCCTACTTCTATGGTAAAACCTAAGCCGACCATTCTGATGACATCATGCAAATGATAATTTGCAATATCGGGAATTTTAGAGTTGAGGCTGGTTATTACCAATACGAAGGACTAAATGTGACTGAAAAATCCCCCGATGGAATTGCTTTACACGTATACTATAACTAGTATTCCAACCTTTCGACAATGTTAAGCAAATGATAATTCTAATATTGGGAATTCTACTCTAAAAAGTTGGACACACCTACTGGCTGGCTTTTCTTTGCACTGTGTATTGACTGTGTTTTGTGAATGATTGGAATTTGACGGTTCATCATTTTGTTGAAACTGACCACAACAAACACAGGCATTGGTCAAATACTTATAACACAAAACATGCTTTCTACTTCACACCTCTCATGGCACAGATGGCAGCTACATTAAGCGTATATATAGTGCTATACTGAGCCGCAGCATTCCCCTTTGTGCGAGAGATAATGACGTAATTATTCACTGCGCATGCTCGCAGCTGCCCTTATAGCTCATTCTGGTAATGGAAGAGCACTAAGTGGATGGATAGTAAGAAGTGGCTGACTGCAGCACGCACACGACAGCTTTGTTAAAAAGTCTCAGCAGCCATTTTATAAGGTAGGCCAGCGCAGTGAAAGTGGATATCCTTGATATTTCAGTAGCTATGACCATGGAGACGATGGGAGAACTAGGAGGAGATCAGGAACACATATCCTCACCCTCATCTACTGATCCACTGATGAACCAACATGAGTTGTCTCCGCTATCTGGGCGGGTTCATGCTCCAGTCAGTGTTGCCGGAGTTCTGGACTCTAACGAACTGCGATCGCATATCCCTGAGCCAACATATCAGACTCTGAATGGGCGAATGAGCCCAACATTAGCCGCATATGGGGGAAACTATACTACGCTGACCAGCCTACAGCCACTACCACCAATCTCTACCGTATCTGACAAGTTTGGTACCCAACACCACGCTCCGAACGCTAGCTCTGGTTTCAATATTATGCAGAATAATAACTTTGGAATGGACACTACTAACTACCGATATGTTGATAAACTGAACTTCGGTAACACGAGTCCGATAAACTACGGCAACATGATGATGAACTCATACTCAACGACAGCCCTCGGCTACCACAACTACAACAGCGGGCTAGCCTCACCGAAAAATGACCCTAAATTGATGTCCCCGACATCACCCTATGGCGACTACTCAGTGCGGATGTCACGCAGTCTTCAGTCACCGACTCCGATGATTTCCGCGAACCCCATGAATGCAATGCATATCTCACAGAGTCCTATCCAACAAGTTCATATGCAAACCAGAGGAGGCATGGATCGTGGAATGGATCGGTCCGGCAAGAACGAACCAATGGAAGAAATCAACACAAAAGAGTTGGCCCAGAAAATAAGCAGCGAGCTTAAGAGATACAGCATCCCCCAAGCGGTGTTCGCGCAACGAGTTCTGTGTCGTAGTCAAGGCACGCTGAGTGACCTACTGAGGAATCCAAAACCCTGGAGCAAACTCAAGTCTGGTCGCGAAACATTCCGAAGAATGTGGAAATGGCTACAGGAGCCGGAATTCCAGAGAATGTCTGCACTCCGTCTAGCAGGTGAGTCACTCAGATTTGTCTGGATCTGGTCAATACTATCATCCACGTGGTTTACACATGCTGAACCCTACATCAATACTTTAATGAAGAAACACTGAAATATCTTGTTTTGGATCAATGTAGATCAATGTCAGTTGTTAAAGTGGTGGGGGTGTTTATAGATTTTTTAGGAATCTCCTCTATTTAAATACCACAGCCTGTTGCATCTCTATCGATAGACAGTATCCCATAGAGAAAATTGTTTTGCGAGCCGGGAAGGGTAGCATTGGCCAAGTGGAATTTGCCCGGTGCTAAAGACAAAGAAGGACCATCAGGCGCGGTGATATTTGTATATGCTTGATGCCTCTCAGCCTAATTAGATTGCTTTCTCCCACCCTATATTAAAGATTCACCACTGGGGAAAAACCATTGTGCGAATGATGGAACTCAGTCGCTACACAGATGCTGCCGTACTACGGCAGCATCTGTGTGGCGTACATGTGGAAACTGAAGCTCGCTGCCTGCCGGCCTTTCCTTGCTAAACTAAAATTATTAGCTGTCAGTTGCAGCAGAATTAGCCTATCAGCATTAGCATTAATAACTAACTGAGATTGTGGATATTTCAAGTGCGTTTCTCGTGAGCTTACTAGCTTTCGCGAAGCAGCTGGTTAAGTCAGCTTCATTATCACCGAGTCATTGCGAGATTAATAATACGTTAACTAGCAAGTTGGTCAACGTACAACTAAATTTTCCTCATCAGTTCTGTCTGTAATCAGCTGTATTGAAATTAGAATTCTCATTGGCGGTCTTGTTAATAGCCATGATTTCACTCTTGAGTTCCCAGCCATCTAAGTACAAACTTTCCTCGGGGTCCACTGAAAACCACTTAGCTTAACTCATATGAGTGGACGCTCTCACTAACTCCCAATTGGTCTCACAATGCATTCATGATTTCCTCTCGGTAAAGTGGCCACATCTGCCTTTGTTTTAACCAATATCACATTCACACAACCGCTCTTATTCGCTCAAGTCTCCTACCAGCTATCCATTTCTAAAGGACTGCTTGAATGATCCTAATAGGCTTTTAGCGCTGACGAAAAACTTTAGACATAGAAAGGCGGTCCATTATTCCCCATTGAAGAACTGGATGGGCAAAGCTTCCTTGGATAAACACGTGCGCTATCCGTATTATTTTCAGCTTGTTTGCACCGCGAGTTGAGCAAATGGTGGCATATGTAATGTCATCATGCTCACAGTTTGATTGGACGCGTCTCTGACGCATACTCAACGAAATCTAAAGCTTTTTTCCACCGGTAGGAAACGAGTTCTACACGAATGGTGCCTTTGTTTTAACAAGGAAATTTAATCTTCAAGTTGCCATCTCGAGTGTTCTAGGCCACAGCTTCAACAGCACTGAAGCTCATAGAATGATGGCATTAAGCCTGCTGCCGCTAGCGTGTTTGTTAAGGCCCCCAGATCTATTTGAGCGGCTAAAAATCCAGGCAATAAAGAGAGAATTATATGGGTTAGCATGCGAACGCCATGTATCCATGTGAGAATGGACAGCATGAATAGTGTAACAAGTAGACCACGCAGCTAGTAGGGTCCCCTGGGAGATGGTTGGTATTATCTGCTTTGTGCTTATTTAATACAATCTATGTTGTGTGCCAGCTGCCCCAAGCTAGCTGCTGCCAAAGCCATATTCAATTCGCTGACAGTTGTGTCACTGCACTGCGTCTGCTTGGAGCGGGTGATAGCCTCTCTTTACGTGGAAATTGCTTGCGACAGGACAATAGGACGCTTTCAGCTATATAAAAAACTGTCGTCAGTCAGTGAAATGACTGTTTCTTCAGTATATCTGTATCAAGTTAGGGCATTTTCTCCTCTTGACATGGCCTAATGGGATCAAGCTCTATAGCCGTAATATCCGTTTATACCTAGTGTTTTAAAATTTCATTTGAACCTGAAAAGAGATTTAATTATAGCAAGCAGATGGCTAGCGTGTACTGGCTTTTAAGCCTATCATGGCTCAAGCAAGCTCTATAGGGATAAGTGCGTTTCACTAATCAGGTTTCAGAGGTCAGATCTACTTGACGGGCAATTCTCCGTTGTGCTAATTAGCGGGCAGCCACTAGAAGGCCTGTCGCTTCTGTTTCAGCTAGAAAATTTTCCGACTTGTAGTCCAAAGGCATCGCCATTGTCCGTGTTAATCTGCCATCAAGCGAGCAATTCCAGCAGAAATTTAATGGCAATCAGCTGACAATTTCACCAAACTCATTTGTAGAATCATAATGATGCCAAGCCATACTTGTTATTGCCAATGTAACTCTAGATCTGTCAGCCTACGAAGTTTCCAGCATCATATTTACTTAGGCATTATTAGTTTCCTGAACTACACGCGCAATAATGGACTGTCATGTTCATGGCTGCCATTTTGTAATTTGAAAAAAGTCGACTTACACGCTGACACTTGTGCTAGTTGGTAGTCCCTAGTAGTTGATCTGCCTGTGAGTAGTATCCATTGATCGGAATAAACTGACAGTGGTTAAGTATCATATTTGAAGACAGTTTGCGATCCATAAATCTATAAAACCTGGTCTCCAGCCACAGTCTGAGGGAAAATCCATTCACAAGTTCTGATTTTTATTGGAAACGAGTAGTGACGGCGGGTTTTAAACCGTCCTTGGGATTGCCCTATTGATATTTGTGGGAAATTCCTTATGTCGGTGTCCACCATCAATATATTGAGTGTGAATTGTCATTCTGCAACTGCCTCCAGGCAATGCTTACTCATGAGACTGTTCATTTGAAATGGTTATGCATGTCAGAGTTTCTTTTTGTCACACCCAATTACTATCAGCCGACAATTTTAGTTCTTGAGCAAATCAACTATTGCGCTGTCATGGCCGATGTTTGAAAATGTAATTCTACGCAACAATGAATGCAAGCCTCTAGCTGCTAATGCTTGGCTCGCGTATAAAACACTTCACAGAATGCAAATATTGCCACGCGACCCAGAGTAAACACAGTTGAGCATAATGCTGGTTATAAATTGACATTGCATTAATATCAAACGCTGAAGTCTAGCATGTGTGTATGCCTTAGTGCTCAAATGCAAATGCTGGCAAGTTAAAACAAAAGAACGCTTGTGTTATATTCTTATTCAGGTTTTCTTGAACCACTGACATCCTACTATAATATTAAACAATAAAAAGTAACACTGTGAGAAGCTATGTAATCCAAGTCACGCTCAAAAGAAACCAGCTAGAGAAAAGATTTTGGAATTTCTAAAGAAACATTTTTCGAGCCGGTTCTTTGTGTTGAGTCACCCAAAAGCTTGGGTAACTGTCATTTGTAGACAAAGGATGCAATGCAGCAGGTTTAATTAATACAACCAAACAATACTTTTGTGTACACCCTATTTTTCCACTTGAATCGGCCAAGTGTAATTGTGTGCTCAGGTAACATAATGTAATGAAAGGGCTGGCAGAGGGTCTGAATTATTGATGACTATCGATAGAATTCTTCTTAGATGGTCTCCAACAGGTGCGCTGGAATTTTTTATCCCAAGCGTCTGCATGTCAAAGACGCCACACAAAATTATGAGCAGCCACGTTCAGAAAGAAATCAAGCGTGATTATATGAACCAGTGACTCGACACAAATTAAAACTGATGAGAACGTATAGAAGACAGTGGGCAGTGAACTCTGATGCAATTTACCTAACTCAGAATAGTTCTCAGAACATTTAAAATGGCCATTACACTGAATGCCAGGCTCATGAACACTCTATATGCTTCTTGAATATTTGTTAATCAAGTTTTTCATTTTATTTTACAGGATCCCAAATGATTCACCTGCAAGACCCAAAGATGAACAAGCCAGGTAAGGTTACCCTTCTCATTTCTAAAGTCCTTCATAAACCCCACACATGAAGCTCGATGTTCCAAAATCTGCTGCTGCCCCTCCCCATTCTCTCTCCAGGAAAGGTTATAACTCAGTCATACTGGATATTCTTACTAGTTAAAAAAATTGTTATGGTTGTGCTGTGATATTATGAAGATTTGGCTTCAGGAGAAAAAGTAACATATGTGTCCAAAGTGCTTTGCTCATCATTAGGCATGTGAATTCTCACGGCGACATATGCCCCAGTACAATTATTCTGCCGCTAACTCAGTTCACCATCTTGATCGGAGTAATTATGTCCGCCCCGGGCAGAAAATGCGCTCAAGCATTCCATCTAGTCATTATGTAATGGCGTAATTGGTAAAGGGATATTCTAGTACACGTACTTCATTTAGACATCGGCCTACTCTTGAGAGACTTTGTTAAAAATAAGCTACATGTCGGCGACTCGGTCGGTATATGGTGTTTGATTAGTAGTTCCTAGTAGGAGCCTGTTATGCGTAGCTGACATTTCATGTCACTTGTTTTTAGTGACCGGTCAGAAGAGAAAGATGGAGAACGATATCATGTCACATTCAAGTGATGATGGACGACAGGGAGGTTCGAAAAAGCCTCGACTGGTTTTCACCGATATACAGCGTCGTACACTGCATGCAATCTTTAAAGAAACTAAACGACCATCAAAAGAAATGCAACAGACCATAGCGCAGCAGCTCGGGCTGGAGGTAAGTTAAAAATAACTCTTTCGCTATTATTCCCTAGTTTAAACTGGACTAGTACCACCTCTACTAGTAAGAAAGGCAAGCTGTTGTTGTGGTCAGACTGTTGATTCACACCTTTACAGCACTCTGGATAGGCAATACTTGTTACTTCAGTAATAGTGAGAGTAGCTGCCTCAAATGTCAAACTCCTACATCTGGAAACAAGTCAACAAAGCATTCGCAAGATACTCTCCATTATAATGCCAAATCTAGTCCGGTCTATGAGAATCCAGATGCCTAGTTGCATATTTTATAAGGTAGTAATATGATTTATAGTTCCGGTTAGTTGCCTCTACCCACTATCCACTTACCCTTATTACATTACACAGCGACTCAACTCATCGTGGGAATACTCAGTGTGGGTCTGAGCGAGTGACTCATGAGACTGTTTTTTATTCACAGGTGACTACTGTAGCCAACTTCTTTATGAATGCTAGACGACGCTCGGTAGATAAATGGAAGGACGAGGATCGGGATAGTAGTGGAGACTCGACCACATCCACTAAAAACTAAATAGCCATGGCACTCTCTATTAGTGGCTGATGGTGGAGGCCAACTTACTTCTGTCATTATTTATGACACGAAGCAAAAGGTGATAACACAGTAACAGCCCACGGAATGGTTTTCTGTTGCCAAAGTATAACTAAAGAACTAAGAGTACATTCTAGACTTTGAAATTTATTTATT
>Ga0224511_10003029_pt1 | contig 11818 bp, 7 predicted proteins | sample SF_May12_sed_USG_2_FD_169988 | JGI IMG/M metagenome (GOLD analysis project Ga0224511, IMG submission 169988) | Sediment microbial communities from San Francisco Bay, California, United States - SF_May12_sed_USGS_8_1 | ecosystem: Environmental > Aquatic > Marine > Sediment | place: USA... | reverse complement strand
TTCAAAGAATCGAGTCGGTACAGATTTGATGTTCATGGAGAATTCTAGTGAAACTTAGCAAATAAAGAATAAATTTGATTCAAATTGAGTTTACAGGTAGAGAAGGCAAAAAATCCGGTTGAATTAAGTCTAAGTACAAACAGGAATCTACATCGACTCCAACCATAGGTTTTTTTAAACATACATCTGTGAATTGGTTGCCCCCTCAGAAACTTGACCCTGTGTGATCTTTGTCATAGGAGGTATGTTCTTCCTCGGCCGTCCTATGCCACCAGTGATGGATACAGCGATAATAGTAGCTGCTGTCAGGGAAGATATAAATATAGTGCTAGCAGTGGGTATGAGTCAATGGTAATAAACAGCACAGATGATGTATCGAGTATGTCGTGTACAATACAGGATGATGCTTTTAAAGATGGTCGGTGTCTCGGAACAGCAAGTACAGGTGAGGTGCAAGGAAATAAAACAACAATTTCATTTTTTTGGATTTTACATGGATAAATGGATAAATAAAACCACAGATATTGTCGAAAATGTTGGGTTTCAGACGAAGGAATTGAATAAGTGAGGAAGCTAAAAGTAGCTGTATGGGGATGCACTGATTCATAAAATCCCCATGGCTTGACACATTAGCTAATGGCTTTCATCTGATTGCCTCGGTCTTCAAGATATAGTAGTTTTTTATTCTCACAGTGGCACTCAGAGTGACTAGGACTTCAAGTCAGAATTTGTTGATCTTGACCGAAGTACCCATTGTTCTGTCTTGCTATCCTAATTGAATAGGGGCTCTATGGGTCTATGGGTACAGGCATTACAAGCAGGGCAGTTCACCATCAGCAATTACAAGCTGATCATTCCCTTAGCACGGAGAGCATGGGTTTGACTAAAAAGCGAAGTAAATTATGTCATTTCATGCCCAAGAGTCCGTTTGATCCGTTTTGATATTTGCCTCAGGGACTGAATCACATCTAGGAAACGGCATAGGTTTGGAAATGATAGTGTTTAGGCGAGCAAACATCAATCAAATGTAAACCTAATATTTTTCCCAGCCAGGAAGTCATCCCAAAGGGAATACCTAATCATCTTTTAGCTTATTCTCTAGAGAGATCAGTTTTGATACACGGTTGTGATGGTGTCTGTTAGTAAGGCCAGGATATGTTGCGTAAAGCGATAGTAGATTTTCTTTAATCACGCAAATGTTCTGGGGTCAATTCCTAGTCATGCTAAGCGCCTTCTGTGAGAATGAGGTCCTCACATAATTCCTAGCTCCAACAAGCTTCAGGCTTGTCCCCATGGAGATTGTATTCCATGAGTGGGCCTCCTTTATTTAATGCTGTGATCCAAATCTGATGAGGGAGAAACCGCAAAATGGCACACAAACATTGAATCCAACCCGGGTCATCTGGTCTAAAGGCGAATGCACTACTCACTAAACCACGGGCTCTCTCAGTGCACTTTAACGGAGTAGCTACGATCATGTAATTGAGTTTATATATGGGATCACCCATCTAATGTATTTATTTCCTCAGGTGTAACCAAATTCTCTGAAAATAATAACGATTCGACGGATATAATGAAGACGAGCGTGAAACTTCGAGAGTATGAAGGAGAAGATCTGGACAGACTCCAGATACGTAGATGCCAGGAAATGGAGGTAAGAATGATCAGCAGGAAGCCAGGGCTGGTGAACGGAATATGATTCACATGTTCCATTGTTATTTCTGCTGGGGTTTGTGTTTGTTTGTCATAGTGCAGGTTGATTCATGGGCATCTCGTCATCATCATGATATTGAAAGAATTTTTTATGAGGGTGCCACTCTGCTGTGGTCCTAGCCTTTGGTCCTTCTAGAACATGTCATCAGCCGGCGATAAATCTTGTCACTGCCGGGTCAGATACTTGCTTTTCCACCAGTTCTTTGATTTGATAATTTTATCTTACATGGATAGCTTAAATAAGATCAGAAATCTTTTTTACATTACGGTCCATGAAGAGAAGAATGCATTAATCAAAGACATTAGTTGGGTAAACAGAATCCATTTGACAATCCTGATCAGCGTCGAAAACATCTATATCTGGTGTATCGCATTATTACGTAGCCGAGTCTTGAAATGTGTGCGGAGCTCATACTCACACTGCCATGACCGGGATTTGGACCAAGGTTCTCGTAGTTATGAGAACTTTACTGCTGAGCTATCCCATCTCATTCCATTATTGAACAAATGTGTCCAAAACCCACTCTGACATTAACGCTAAATTAAAATGCGACTAGCGCACTTGGCCATTCTATTTAACCGACCTTCTAAGTCTGAGGCTTGTTGAAGCGTTAGGAGCTAGGATAATTGTTAGGAGCTCATACCCACAACGATTGCCCACAATGGCCTGGATTCGAACCCAGGTTTTCACGATTGTGGGCTCGATGCTTTTACCACTGGGCTATCTCGTTGCTCCTTTCATCTCTCTTATCACTTAAAGAATGTCAACTGGATCGGTTCGTCCGTGGAATAGGCAGAAGTATCTGAAACTTGAGCTTAGGCTTTGTAAGGTAATCCTCATTGGTCACTCACCTTATAGGCAGCCAGTAAATGGCTTCGACACAAAAGAGTAGAGGAGCTCATCTTGAGACAGGAAGAGCTAAAAAAAGACTTGACGGAAGCCAAGGCCACCCTGATGGTAGCTGGAAGCACCTGGAGTTTCGATCGTAAGTTTATAAAGAATATTCAACTTATCTACATCACAACCCAGTACCCAATCAACAAAGGTAGATAATTGACTCGCAATGATGCATTACATGAATACATGTACTGAATGAAGGTAGCCAGAAATATATGTGTAGGTTAGTAATTGAGATTCGTCTGTTGGGAGTTTCCAAAACTAAAGGTTTTAAATAAATGAGGTGCTTCATTTTATGTGTAAAATTTGCAAGGAGACTGTTGAGGTTGGGGATTCCCAACAGATATGTTCACTTGGCAAAGTGGCAAAGCTCAATGGCTAAAGTGCTTTGCCCAAAATTGAAATATCTTGGGTTCAATTCCAAGTCATGCCGAGCATCCACTGTGAGTGTGAGCTCCTCACATAAAGCCTAGCTCTTATTATTTCAACAAGCCTCAGGCCTAGGAGGTCTGTTAAATAGGATGGCCAAATGCTCTAGTGGCAAAAATGGTAAATGGTTCATACTTCAGTGATAATATTCTATTGGCCAGAAAATATTTTTTCTGTTAGAGCTCCACGATATTAATCCCTGTGGAGTTTGCTTCCTGGTCGGAACTCAAATTTAAGCTAAGGTGACAGCCATTGACATTATCCGAGATTCCTCCCACTGAGCCTTCCCACAATAAGAGAGTGTAACATTAATATTCTTGACTCATCCTGTTTACCAAAATCACCCTTTGCTAGGCTGCCAATCCCTTTTCACTATACCTGTCATAGAGTTATACTCCTGCGATACCTGGTTCTCTCTACCTCAGCATCCTAGTGACCTTAGCAACCCCCTGATGTTTCAGCTTTGGCCCTGTCAGTCATTAGTGAAGTACCTGATTGTAAGTGTCGGTTGTTGATTGTTGTTTGTGGCTCACGCGCGCTTGTAATTCATCTGGCCAGGGCTATATAGCAGCTTGTCTTACGTTAGCGGCATGCTACATGTAGAATAAAATCACCACACTCCCACTGGGAAGAGGGACCTGACCAATGCGCTAGTCGATAAACGAGAGCTAGGTTCATAATTATATTTTTTGAGTGATGAATTCAAAGAAACACCATAACCATTGATTTATTTTGATACCAGTAGGAATGTGTTTGTGCTGTGTTTTGATAACTAAAAACTCTATTACATGATTATGAGTTATGTAACGTCAAAGGCTATCTATTTTTATACAATATAGTTATAGCTGTGTATGGGCATTCCCATCGGGTATCCCTCCCGTAGCACCAGAAAGTGTAAAACAAGCTCTCACATGTGCCGAGATAACAGTCCTACTGTGAGAGCATGTCTACCATTTCACTTATACTTTAAACCATCTTGGGCCAGTCTAGGTCAACTGGGTTGGTAGCATAGGTTAGATTAGAATGTCAGTCTGCAATGGATTGCCACTGTACAATGTTGCTGGTCATAATTTCTGTGCAGAATTGTGATCCTATCATAGAGTTGTCCTCCCCTCTAACTCTTGGCTTCCTATATGTAACACATTTTCGGATAAGTCAACATAGCCCTTGCAGGTTGGGGGAAAAAGCCTGAAGGATTATTCTGGGTGAGGATGAGGCCTCTAAGTTTTGGTATGTGAAGATTTTCATGCTGGTCCTGCCAATATATAGAGTCACTGAATAAATTGTACTGCGTTTTAGCAAATTTGAACTAAAAGTTGATTTTTTCACTGCCGGATATTTTGATAAATTTTATATTTTTACAATTTTATAATTTTAGTACATGTGGCATCACAGAGGGACTTACGTGATGACATCGCATACTTAGAGGCCCTGGAGAAAGAGACAGACACGTTACAGAAACGAGTCGACGCTTGCAAGTCGCGTATCATGCTAGTAACTACTATACTTTAAAACAGGAAACAAAGAGAATAACTACCACTTATCTTATTCATACGATTGTAAGATGGTTGGATGTTTCACTTTCATTGTGGCTAGTTCGAGTTAATGTTCTGTGTTGACCATAGATATAAAACATTGTGTTGACCATAGATATAAAACATGCAGGTCTATGCTGTCCAAACAGTTTTTTCGTAAACACGCCAAATCATTCCAGCGTGCAAGATCAAAGGAAGGAATTTTGCTTTTAACCGCTGAACATCTTTCATTATTCCACAAATAATTTAAAAAAATTGTATATGTTATTATTTAACTACACTAATTGTGTAGCTACTTATGTACATTTTTGTAAATATTTGACACAAAATTCTAGTGGTGCTTTTTGAATGACATAATGAACAATAAATGTATTTTTATTAGGAATCATAGTACACGCTCAAGCTCAATGCCCGTGTAGGTTTTTGCGAAGCGATCAATATTGGAATGCATGGGTAAGATAAGATCATCTTGTTTTACATCAATGGCATCACTAAGCCAATGGTAATTGTTTACATGGTTGGTCCATGAATTGCCCCAAAGAATTGGTATTAGTGTTGTGATCTGAATCCAACGAGGACAAAACACACTTGGCATTGAACCTGGGGCACCTGGTCCTAAGCCGAATGCACTACCCACTGAGCCGCCTTAATTCACCCTTCAACTAGATCCAATAAAGTCTTCCCGTCAACCAGGGAGCAACTCCATGACCCCGTACAGAGGTTAATCATACGGAGTTAACGATAATGAGGTACACCATTAAAGGTAGGTTTCCCATGACCTGTCGCCGTCGTGGATACATGGAATGGTAACTTATAGGTGGGTTTCTGATTGGAGGACAGTCAATAAGCCCTATGTTTGTTTAGAAATCAGTTACTCTTTGCTAGAAGGGAAAGGCGACCCTTTAGCAACCATGGAGTCACTTTGAACCTTATGACTCTTACGATATTAATCAGAATAGTTTAGACCATTAACTAATGGATAATAGTTCAACATCACCACACCCAACCATCCTCCTACGCCTTGCTGACAATGACGCCATCACTGCCTATGTCAACTAATAATCAATACCATCCTTGGCTATATAATGGAACGGTGTGATATCTCAGCTCACTCAGATCATAAACCGCAGGACAAGATGCATGCAGTCTTTATCCTGGTAGCACTGATCGCGTGTACGGCAGGGAGCCCACGAGGTTACCCAGGGGTCGAGCTAAGTGCGGAAAGACTTTTGTATAATATGATGTGCGTGCAGAACCTTGGAGACTCGGTAAGTAATAAACTTTACACAGTTAAATTAATTAGGCTTTGCACCATTTAACTGACTTCGCTACAATTTTACATGTGCCTTGGGTGGATTTTTTGTGAATTAAAAAATGAATTAAATTGATTTCAAACCCTGAAAGGGTTACAGAATTTCACTTAGAGGAATTGTATAGGATTTTACGTCCCTTAAAATGAGTTAGGGGCATCAGACGTTATTTCGTTCGAGTAAAAAAGTTGAAATTAAAAACTTACGAGATCGCATTGCTCTGCATGTAAGGGTCAATGATGGGATCTCTTGTTTGATTGGTAAGTGTAGAAAAGTTTCTTTTTCTAAATACACAAGCATAATAATTGCAGACCATGTCAAAGGAAAGTATTACTGTCTATATAAAAATATACTGCAGAGCTTTGCAATTAAACATTAATATATTAATACTCTTGTGTGCCTCTTCTGAGTTGGATTGTGCTCCAAAGTTTTATTATCTTATTGTACTCATGCAATTATGACAACTCATCATTTACACGCGAGGATCTGCTTCGCATAGTTGATCCGTGTTAATTCAAATTATAAGCGTTCATAGCGGGTGACAGAAATGCACAATTCCTCAGTTCTATCATTTCAGTATGGAGCTACATCCAGGATTTCTTTCCATAAAAGAGTCTCGTGTCTTCTTTCTATTAAAATGTAACAGCATTCCCTTACACCAGTGTTTTATTCGCAGCGTGTGTGACTCAAACTCTTCGTTCCTAATTTCTTGAAGGAAATGAATTAATTGTCATGAAAAGAATTCTTGAATAATTTATTAAAAAAACTAATTAGAAGTAAATTGCATGATTTCCATATTTTTTCAGATAGAATTGTATTGACTTATTCCTTGTCAGGCATTAGGGGCAGCATGTATAGAGCAGGCTCCCACATGTACTGAAAATAATAGTCATACTGCGAGACAATATGTATACCCTTACATTTATACTTACCGTGCTCGTAGTACTTGCCGGTCAGTCTGAATAATGGACTTGCCACAAATTCGTGAATCAGACAATGCAGAAATCGCACGTATGTCTGCAAAACTTCCTTGCTGCCATGTGACAGCCATCGTGAATCACGAATTCATTGCGAGTTGGGATTCGCATTTGACAAATTTGCCATGTTGTGGCTGTCTCTTCAGTCCATTGATAACGTGCGGGACATAGAAAAATAAGTCAGGGTATGAAGTATCTTTTGCTTTTATCTATATTCCACATTATTAATACCTAGACGGGGTCATGGAGTTTAGTCCTGGGTTAACAGGGAGACTTTGTTGGAGCTAGCTTAGGGGTGAATTAAGGGGGCTTAGTGGGTAGCATAGAGCCTTTCCTGCCACCACCATTGAGTTTTCTGGGTTTCAAACTCAGAGTGCGCAAATCATTGTCACCAATATGCCACGGCTGCTCAGGTCAGGGTGTGAAGACTGTGATAAAATACCTGTTATGATAACTCAGTGGGAGATTAAATGTATCTCACTGTCTGTCCTCTCCACGGCTCGGGTTCAATTCCCAGCAATGGCGGAGTATTTCAAGGAAGTTTTCTCTGGCTGATCACAGTCTGCCAATCCGTCCTGAGCCAAGGTGGCAGACAATGGCTCAATTTTCCCTCACTAACACCACACAACCTGTGGACATTGAGGAGGAAGGCCTACGTCCAACCACTGACAGACAATGGGTGAAAAAAGTACCACTGATTAAGTACTAACCTGGTTGTTAAAAGATAACATAAAATTTTAAGGAATTGATCCTGTTTCAGTGTATATCTAGTGAATCATGCTGCAGAGGAAAATGCCAAAAAGGAGCATGTGTACCTCCTAACATCAGCTATCAAGGCTGTACTCCTTCTGGGGGCAGGGTAAGTTATAATCTCTACTTGTCTCATACAAATTTGTGCGTCCGAAACTCATTTACTGGGGCGAAACTAATCACTGTTCCTATAATAGGGTAAGGCTTCTTGTGCTGGACCAACTGCATGGTTATTAATTACCCGAAGAGAGCTGGGTTTCCTAGCCTTACACGAAATGGCGGATAATGAAACTTTAAGATATAGAGGGATAGCGCAGCGGTTGATTGCCGGATTCACGACTGTGAGAACACGGGTTTAAGTCCCATAGCTGACCCCCATTGTGATTATGAGGTCCTCACTTTAATCCTATAGCTCAAGGCAAAACACAAGTCTCATTAAGAGATTGAGCATTAATACTGGCCGCTCATTGTGCTACGTGCTAAGCCATCGCTGATGAATCAAAACAAATCTATGCCTTTGAATTGTTTCACTTAAACGTGACCCAGAGGTCAGACAAGGAAAAGTGAAATTTTAAAAAGCTAAAAGTGAAGTTTTTGCGTATTGAGGGAGTATGTAACGCTTTATTGTTTACTTTAGTGTGAAACATGAGTGACTTACATCTATCTAGATAGTGTGTTTGTTTTATTAACAGTGTCGCAGGGATCGAGACTGTTGTGCTGTCGAAGAAGGAACAGGATATTGCTTGACAGCTGCCGGATTGCGGATTGGAATCTGCTCATAAAGACACTACTTTATACCAATGCCTAATAAACACCTGGACTGGCTTTAAATAAATCAACTTGTTACTTTATTACTGAATTTTTATTGCTTATAAAGAGTGGTGAAATAAAACAATGAAAACTGTTACTATGTGATATGATTGGTGAAAGGCAGCCACAATTGTTATGCTGGTACCCTGATTACCATGACGATAACAATGGCGCAATGGGAAACAAGGTCATTTGTTCTGATCATTAGTATGTGTACAAACAACGCCATTCAAAACAGGCCGAGGTTGAAAAAAATTGAATGCAGCAATATGATGTAATGATATTGACTACCGACAGTACTATAATCATAAAAATATAATTATGTGTATTTCTATGACTTAGAGTATTTAGCTGCTCGGTATCAGGACACGAAATTTGGAATATTGAAGCAACGGTTAGCAGCTAGGTTTGAAAGGGCCTAGCTGCTAAATTAAAATAGCCTAGCTGCTATAGGTATCCAGATGCCTAGCTGCTATAGGTATCCAGATGCCGTCTTAAACTAACAATGCAAGTCATATATATGAGACTGCTCAGTGGGTACAGCGCTTGGCTCAAGTTTACTGCATATGGAGACTAGGCAGTAGACACACCGGATTCGCATTCTGAGTGTGAGGTCCTACATCCCAAAGCCATGGGAAGAGGTCTGCAGTATGGCTTTGCATGCCTGCATAGGAATAATCTGAGCCATGGGAAGAGGTCAGCAGTATGGCTTTACATGCGTATCTTCTGAATTGAAATCATAGTCTCATAATTACTGTGCATGTCAATCAGCGAACCGCTAGGCACCTGGCACAGTGAGTTTTGACCACCAAGGTTGCTCTAGGGGTAAGAACCAGAATACTGTGAAGACAAGTCTAGTTGGATGACATATAAAATGGCTTAGGTTGACTGAACCACCAATCAAAAACCTGAGGAAGGCAATGGGAAACCATCTCTGTATCATCCCACAATACCATGACGATAACAGGTCTTGATAAACTTGCCCTCAGCGGTGTAACTCATCATCATCCTTATCATCGTTATCATTACCACCACCAAATAAGGACTATACGCCGAATTGCCATTACACTCGATATTTAGGGCTTTAGGCCCTTCCTTCCTCGGCTAAATGGGGAGCATGACAAGAAAATAGGAAGAAAAATGGTATTTTGCAGAATCACCCTCATTTATAGTCTATTAAAGAAACTTGTAATGATTTAAATGCCTATTTTATGATACCTCATAGCGGTAATGTAAGTTCGAGTTTACCATTTTTCTGTCAACATTCACGTACTGATTATGGATGGCAGTATCCAACCTTACATACACAGTACGCATCACCCCAATCAGGATGTTTGTATGTGAAAGGGATTCACCTTCTAACATTAATGACCCACCACTGAGACTGAAAATGCTAGCTGATCACAAAGTGAAGACCTACTCAAATTCTCAAATACTAAATGTCCAGATATGAAGCCAAAAGGAAATATCACTGTTGCAGGATACATGCGAACAACTATTACTTGAAAGGTTTCATTACGGAAAAGAAATGACGCGCATGTCATAACCTTCCTATTCAGCCGGAATCAACATCACTTAAGCACATACAACCATTTGGATATTATACACTTTGGTAACATTCCCTGCAGCAGTAGTTTATAATATTGAGTCATTGATTTTGAAAGGTTAGCTGGGTAGCTCCATGATAGAGCGCTTGGCTGGCAACCGTGAGAAGCAGGGTTCGAATCCCACTCACGACGGACTCTCGTTGTGAGTACGAGCTTCTCACTCTAATTCTAGCTGAAAAACAAAAACAAATCTTAAATCTTAATCAAAATCTAATTCTAACATCACCAAGATGGCGTCTTTCTTGCCCTGGACACTGATTAGTGTCTAGTAAGCCCTTGCCATATACAGTAATTCACAACTTGTTCGGCTTTCATGGAAGCTACGTATGTAGAAGAGGCCATTGTAACTCAAGTTGCCATTGGGATGATCTTGCGAGCATACCCACTATGGATGTTACAATATCGAGATTTCTGGTTTCTCATCTCGAGAGGCAGTTCGAGAAAGGATTTCGAGATTTACTTTCCAAAACCGGGAAATGATAACTGAAAATTGTTGTAAACACTCAGTCGGTCAGTCACGTCAATTCACTCACCAACTAGTCTGACGTTTAATGCTCCAGTGAAAAAATCAATATGATATTTCAGCAAAATAGGTTTACAATTTCCATCACAAAGTTTTACCTCATTCGAGATGGACTTTAACCATGGCCGGAACTTCTCGTCTCAATTCAGCCTGCTTGCTCCGTTTTGAACATTTTGAACATTGCGAACCCTATGAACCTGCCATTGTCCAGATGAAAACTCTTTGTGGAACTTTGGCTTTTGAAGAAAAGCTTTGTAAATTCTAGGTTTACCAATTTGCTGGATCGAGAGAAAAGAGTTTCATGGGAAAAGAAAAGTGGACGGTATGCGATGGGGCTTACTGAAGACAGTGGGGCATGGCCAAAAGGGGTTCAAATTTAATTTATAAAAAGAGTTCCCGTACTTGAAAAATTACATTGTTAACAAATTAACAGACTGAATCAGCGTTCAGTGTTCGTTCAGCGTTGGGATACCTAATAAATAAAAACTAGTATGAGAGGAGAAATGAATATCAGGACATATGTTAGTGAATTATAACTATCCTTCCACGTCCTAACAGAACCACCCTGGAATTATACACTCATCTCATCATCCACAGATATTTAACTAAGTCACTATTGATTTCATTAAATGGTGCTGATGGTGTTTTTAATGTAGGAATTCTAGGTAGCTGTTGGTATCATACACATGGCAGGGTTACGTTTTGATATTCGGCACGAAATGATAATGATGATGAGGCATTATGCTGAAGGCAGTTTCTCATGACCTGTTATTGTCTTGGTGACATGGGATGGTACTGGGGTGGGTTACTGCTGCCTGCGTCAGGTTCCTGGTAGGGGGTCAGCCAGTCAACTATTTGCTTACACATCGTCCACCGAAACTTGATTACCTCTCTCGAGAAGGGAGAAGTGGATGGAGGACATTTAACAGCCTTGGAGTAATCTTGACCTTCATTCACTGCTTGGGACCTTAATTATATATACCGTGAGGATCAGAAATGCCAGCAACTTGAAATGGGAGACTTGCTAAAGGCCTGTACCAAGGAAACGCCAAGGAAAAGTATTGAGAAGTAAATACCAACTGCAGGGTGAAGTGATGGCTTAGTGGATAGCCTATTGGACCTTGGACCTGGGGGGTCCCCGCTACGATTCCCATGCAGATGAGGCAAAGCCTTTGGTCCAACAACCTCATCAGTTTTGCATCTCGACGTCACACAAAGTAGGTTCATCCAGAACTACTTTCTCTATGGGGCATGTGGCAGCAAGCA
>Ga0224511_10003028_pt1 | contig 11818 bp, 11 predicted proteins | sample SF_May12_sed_USG_2_FD_169988 | JGI IMG/M metagenome (GOLD analysis project Ga0224511, IMG submission 169988) | Sediment microbial communities from San Francisco Bay, California, United States - SF_May12_sed_USGS_8_1 | ecosystem: Environmental > Aquatic > Marine > Sediment | place: USA... | reverse complement strand
ATTGAATTATATAAGGAAAAGTTCAAACGATATCTTCTCTTGAACCGCTAATGGTAATTTGACCAAACTCAACAGGAATGGTCCCTGGGTGGTCCCCTACCAAAATTGTTCAAATGGTTCTGATTGGCTGCACATGTAGGTCAAGGGGTCAAAAATTAGGTTTTCAAATTGCAATTTTCAAAAATCTTCTTGTCTGAAAGTACAAAGCCCAGAGCTTTCATATTTGGTATATAGAGTCATCTAGTGGTCCTCTACCAAAGATGTTCAAATTATGCCCCTTGGGTAAAAATTGACCTCAGCCCGGGGGTCACAATTTTACATTGAATTATATAAGGAAAAGTTCAAACGACATCTTCTCTTGAAACGCTCATGGTAACTTGACCAAACTCAACAGGAATCGTCCCTGGGTGGTCCCCTACCGAAATTGTTCAAATGGTTCTGATTGGTTGCATAAGTAGGTCACGGAGTCAAAAAGTAGGTTTTCAAAATGCAATTTTCAAAAATCGTCTTGTCTGAAACTACAAGGCCCAGAGCTTTCAAATTTGGAATATAGCATTATCTAGAAGTCCTCTACCAATATTTGGTGGACAACATTAGTTGTCCTCTGTAAATGGCTTCACCTTAACCGTTGACCTTTTCCTCAGGTGAGCGACCTAGGGCCCTTTAGGCCCTCTTGTTTATTTCAACTGGTTACCAGTGTACAGTTTACATACATATTTTGTCAGCCTGCATTGTTCAAATCAGAGTTAGGCAAACAAATATGTATTTCAGGTAACCAGACTCAACCCTGAAAATCAGCATTCCAATGTTTTTGGCTTTAAAGCAGCTGTCCTCCAGATCCTCAAAAAATAAAAAAATAATAAAACTCACGGTAAAAACTAGTCAAGTTATGTTTGTGGACTTTGATAAAAACAATTTTTGTCAAGCCCTATTGTTTGGATGCTTTGTCATAGAAATAGGGGAGCTACTGACAGCTGACACCATGGGTCAAAGACTTTGTTTACAGCATGAATAGTTACAGTCACTACAAACTAAAACTGAAACAAAAAAATAAGTGTGTGCCAATCCTGTCAACAAGCTACATGTTTCATAAGATTGATAAACTTCATTGTCAAAATAAAAACAAACTAAATCAATTTAAGTCTCATTATATATAAAATAAAATCATAATGCAGTTTTAAATTTTTATACAATGATGTAAATTTGTAATATTACATTTGGCAACTTAAGAATTTTTAGTTGAACAGTTTTAATACAAAAAAAATACTTTGTGTCTGATAGTAGCAGCAGCTGCAGAAGCAGAAGTAAAAGTACTTCAATGTACAATGTTGTTGTTTTTTCAATTACCACAAAACATCTAAATAATTAAACGCCAAATAATATAATTTTTATAACTATATAATTTAAGAATCTTAATTTGGATTAAATATTTTACAATAAGAGAAAATGTATTTTCAACATATACAATGTAAATTTCAATCATACTGCCAAAAACATCAAGCTTAATTCCCCAAGCCTTAGTTTATAGTGCTGAAACTATACAACTGCAGTGATATCATTAACATTTAAAAAATGATTCATGCCTAGACCACATAGTGTATACTCCCAGTATACAACTCCAATGTGTCTCGGTTTGAACACCGGGGCCAACCAGGACCACAACTGGTGCGGCGCTGGAAAGGATTGGGATATATGGGGTTGCAACCGCAATAACTGGGAAATGGCCCTCGAGTATTTTTAAAAATCAAACAAATGAGACTCAACAGGGAGCAGAGAAAAATGTCGGCTTATTCCAGGAAGATCTTGGGAATCACTATAGCTTTTTTGGCAAAATTTGTTAAAACCAAAGTAAACCAGCGTGATACAACTACTCTCAATATGGCCACAGTGTAGTGAGAGTACCAGGATAGCCAGTGTAGCCAATACTGAACTAAGATTTGGCACAGTCGCTGCATATATGGATGTGGGTAAAGCAACCATTCATTGCAGTTCATTTTGACATTACTTACTATAATATGAAAGCCATATCTCTCTATTATATAATATTGCTGACCAATTATCGGACTATGTGATGGTGATAGCAATTTGCATAGGCATGATTGACAAGTGAATACTATAGATGGCCCGACAAAGCTGGTCCGTCAAGACGCCAATTTGTGCGGGCTGTCAATAGGTCAATTACTTGGAGGAACCAGGGTATACACTGGGACAGTGTAAACTAGGCTTTATTAAAAAGTGACAAGGCTTCAAGAATGTTAGACTGGCCAATCTGGGCCAAGGGCCTATGGCCCAAGACCAAATGATCCTTTCTGTGCTACCGCCGTTCAAATCCTACTGTGACAATAACTTTTATGATTGCATTGTACATTGATTTTGTCATTTTCAATTTTTTGGTCATCAAACCTTTTGTCATTAAAAGTTGTTTTCTTTTACAATTCTATTGAATTGAGCACACTTAACATTCTTCAAGATTATATACTGCCAAAAGTAAATACTGACTGCATTTAAGGTGTCCACGCTATATTGTTTTTTCAAATCTTTTATACGCAATTCATACATTTTATCATCCGCTGTAATGTAACTGCGCCTTACGGCCGCTATTCCATGTTTCAGTATCGGGATCTGGATCAGTGTCCGGACGAAATTATGAGGACGCCATAGGGCATTCCAAGTTTTAGTATTTATAGGGTGACTTGACACATATACGGGTTTGTTTGGTGTGACTTGACCTGTCACCTTCAGGAAAACCTATTATTTTAACATTTATTTTTAGGTTGTTTTACAGTACGAATCTCTTGGCAGACATATATATGAACTAGTTGGGCCACATACTTTACTATAGAAGAGACTTTCTATAGCAGTTGTTAAAAATACTAAATACAAACTCAAAGTTCTTAATCATGTTAATGTAAATGACAAGTTTAAATTCAAGAAATTCCATACCTTGATTCAAAGTTCCAAACCATATGTAGCAGATGTGTTGCATTCCGCTGATTGCATTGTAAAAATGTAGAAAATGCAGCGGCAGAGGCTAAAATTCCATGCAGACAGTAACAATTTTTCATATCGTGAATTGACAGAATCGTGTCATTCTCATTCTGTCAATTCTGCTTTCCGAAATTCCATCTCCTTGTTCAATGTCCCAATATTTACTTATGTAGAACCTAATTATTAAAGAGTACTAATAAAACACAATAATCCATCAGCACTTTGTTTACAGCGAAGAGTTTAATAAATTTTAATCTGAAAAACTTCTTGTTGTTGTTTTGATATGAAAAACGGGAATGATCCGGTTTGACAACTTTGATACTAAACGACGAAAACGGATTTAATTGCAGCAAAGTATTTTAATAAGTTGCACTCTTGCAAGCACGGTTTGCATCCCTTGATAGCAAAAAGGTATAAACTTGAGTTGTTCCTTTTGTTGTTGTTGTATATTTTTATGCGATAAATAGCCTATGGCCGCCATGACAGTATTCGTTTACGTGCGCTATTCAATGCACACATTACCTGATGCATGTTAATCTATAATGCTCTAAAGTTTTTTTTCTTAAAACAAAATAAAATATAGAACCATTCATCGATAAAAATTACATAAACAATTTGACTTGAAATATGAGATCTATTTTTTCCACCTCGGTTCTTTGCCCATTTCTGATTTGATAGGGTCCTTATAACCTCAAAAATTAATCCGCGAACGCGCTAAAAAGGCGGGTACCAAACATTTTGATAGGAACGGGGATTTTGCAAACTGGTGCCTGTTCCAAAATGACCATATTTTTTCAGCTGCATCCCTTGGCAAAAAGTAGTCCAGTTGAGTGCCCTTAGTACCCGTGTACTGGTGTGTTGCCGTAACTAGACCGTTAACGTAGGCTCGGCCTACGGACTATATTAAAATATTCAAATTTTATGGCTACAGTCTTAAAACTTTTTGAACAACCCTCGTACAATAAGGCTTGATATTGTAATACCAAGGTATTACATTTTATTACAAAATGAGACGACATTGCTATACCAAAGGGCTTGACATTGTAATACCATAAGGCTTGACATTGTAACACTATATGACTTAACATTGTTATACGATGAGGCTTGACATTGTAATACCATATGACTTAACATTGTTATACCATAAGGCTTGACATTGTAATACCATATGACTTAACATTGTTATACCGTAAGGCTTGACATTGTAATAGCATAAGGCTTGACATTGTAATAGTAATACCATGAGACTTGACATGTAATACCATAAGACTATCACTGTAATGCTTAAATGCTTAACATTGTTATACCAAAAGGCTTGACATTATAATACCATATGCAATAAAACTGAATTGTAATGCCATAAGACTTGACACTGCAATACCATATGGCTGTCATTAAAAAATGCCATAAGACTGTCCTTACAATACCATAAGTCTTGTCATTGTAATACCATATGAATTGGCATTGTAATACAAAAAGGCTTGACAATGTAATACCATAGGGCTGGACATTGTAATACTATAAGACTGTCATTGTACTACTATAAGGGTTTCATTGTAATACCACCATGCTTGACATTGTTATATTACAAGGGTAGACATTTTAACACTATAAGACAGTTATTGTAGAAAGAGGCACACCGGGCTCGGCGGTTGTGGACATCTCGAGTGTACAGAGGTCAGACGAGGGTTTGTACGAATGTGTGGCCAGGAATGCAGGCGGAAGCACACGTGACAGAGTGCAGCTCATTGGTGAGAACCTCGCTTCATATCGGTTGGTGTGGGCGATGAAGTAAATTGATATGTGAAGTATAGTAAATCGATATGTTAAGTATCGTAAATCGATATATTAAGTATAGTAAATAGATATGTTAAGTATAGTAAATCGATATGTTAAGTATAGTTAATTGTTCCTGCTTCCCCAGTGAGTGACAACCTGCAGCCGCGCGTTCTCCGTATTGCCGGACCCAGCACACTCTCTGTCGTCGAGGGAAAAGCGGTGGAATTCATCTGCTCAGCTGACGGTATGATATTCATGACAATACTTTATGTTATGCTATCAGATGGTTTGTAGAAAAATATAAGTGAAATAAAACAGTTATACTGTGTTTTAAACAGTAACCGAGAATAAAACGTAATGCTCGATAAAATATGATTTTGATTCTATGATCACTCAGAGACCAACAATTGGTACCCTACCATAAATGACATTATTATATTCTCTATTATCTTATGCTAAAATCTGAATAAAATTGGTTTATTTCTACTTTAGTTTATATTTACCTCATAAAATGTAATTAACTTCAGCTTTTGCTTCCCTCTGCAGACATCCCAAATGCCGTGATGCAATGGCGCCGACGTGAGGGTGCATTGCCACCAGATCACCGTGTGAGCGGTGGCATACTCAACTTGCCACGGATCCAGTCACATTTCGCTGGAGAATACATCTGCACGACGGGTGTACAGACACAGACCTATCAAGCATCTGTCTTCATTATTGTTACTGGTAGGGGGACATGTATTCACTGGCACTAAAATTGATGTTTTGACAACCCATTAGTCAGTGCAATTGAAATGACGTTTGGCAAGACGTATTGGAAAGTGGAGTCACTGGCAGTGTCCGCGTGCAATCTTTGACGTAACATATTTTCCCGCATTTGTTGAAGCATTGGAAATCCTTTCAACTGTTCTGTTAATATGTTAATAATCTGTGTATTCTTCAAGATGTTGCCACACAAACAATTTTTTACAAATGGGTGATATTTAATGTGTATTTCAGTTGCACAAAGACTGACCATCTCCCCTCAGCGAGTGGCGACACGGGCCGGCGATACAATCCAACTCCGCTGTACACCAACTGGCAGCGGGCCATTCAACATTGAGTGGTCTCGCGTTGACGACCAGATGAATTCCGGGGCACGAGAGAGCGACGGTATTCTGGAAATACGTCAGGTGACGGCTGCGGACGCTGGCAGATATCGGTGTGTTGTGCAGAGCAGTGCGGGAACCAGTGACGGATACGCCACTGTGGATGTGGAGGGTCAGGAAGGGGGAGTTACTGTTCTACCCCACATTTCAAACAAGTATCAAACATGATTTCTAAGAGAAATTTGCTAATTTATGACTGGTGATATCTATAAGAACTTTTAGAAATTGAGTATAGTGTTATCTTTTTGTGTTTGTTTTACATTATTTATAACAAAACAATACATATTTCATCATGAATATAAGACACAGTTGATGGCCGATTTAAGTTCAACCATCAGATTAAGTGTTAAAACAGTAATTTATATTTTGCTGTCAGATTAACTGTTGATCGTTGTGATTTTAGTTCCGCCGTCAGTGCAGGTTCCCGAGCGTGACGTGTACTCGAAGGAGGGTCAGGTGGCGACGCTGCGATGTGAGACACGTGGCTCCCCCGCGCCCGTCGTTCGCTGGGAGAGGGAGGGCGGAGAGCTGCCACCACAACATCGCGTCCAGGATGGCGTCCTCACGTAAGCGCATTGTTTTATTTGAGACACGAACGCCGATTATGTTTGACCTATTGTCTCAGGAAATGTTAATAATTAAGGCCACAAACATGTGTGTTTCAGGTAACCCCACTTTATTAAAAAAATTATAGCAACTTTTACTGTCGGGGTGGAGGCTTTCAAATATATTGACAACTTTTAAGCGAAAGTAGATATTTTTATGAGTGAATAAATAAGAAAATATTAAAGTAAAACCTTACCCAAACAATGTTTAGTGGTTGCTTAAAACACACATATCTTAGTAGGCCTATTTGTAATGATTGATTTACTGAAACATTGTTTTCATGTAAGACAAGCATTGGAATACAAACTCGCTTCGTACCTGCGCATTTATTTCATAGAGAGTAGATGTCAGAATAGTTCTTTAAACATTTTAAAAATACTTTGTAAATAAGTTGTTTAACAAATAGGCAAACTGTTTACTCAAGAAGAATGTGTTCAGTTTGTACACTATATAACTAGAGACCATTGTCTACATGATCATCATGACACAATGATGGTACAGTAACATCCGTTTATAAGGAACTCATAGGGACCATAAAAATCTGTTCCTTATAACCAGAGTTCCTTTTAAAAGTATTGTGAATTAGTTTCTTGGTAAAGTTTGACGAATGATGCTCAGTTGGTTATAACCAAAAGTTTCTGATAAGCGGGCTCCTTATAAGCGGACTTTAATGTACATGTTTGTGATTCCGTCCAGGATCTTCAATGTGCGCGAGGCAGACGCGGGCCGTTACATATGTACAGCTTCAAGCTCTGCTGGCACGGAACGCGACAATGCCGTTCTCCATGTGTCAGGTAAAATAAAAAACGGAACACAATCTCATTATTGATTAAACAACTCTTGTACCGATAAATGTTTTTGCAGCCATAGATTATGGCATAAATGTCTTTGCAGCTATTGATCGAGGGAAACATATCTTTGCAGCCATCGATTATGACATAAATGTCTTTTCAGCCATTGATCAAGGTACAAATGACTTTTAGCCAGTGATCACAGTATAATAATAATAATAATAATAATAATAATAATAATAATAATAATAATAATAATAATAACTTTATTTCGTGAAGGTAACATAATTAAGTTATACAACTTATTTACAATATTGCCTTCAATAACAAAGAAAACACGAACAACAAATATTGTATAGCATTCACACAAAATAAAATAAATCAATGAAATTATATTCAACAGGTCATTTAAATCGAGACAATTATTTTTACAGGCACTCACAAACACTCAATTATAATTATATTAAAAAAGAAAAGAACGAGAAACAAAATTGTATATGTGCAACACTAAAATTAGAATATATTCATCGTAATTATATAACAAAGAGAATGATATTCAAAAACAGATTATTTGAGCAACAATTCATCAACATAAGTTGAAACAGCAAAGACATGAGAGTGAATGAGGAATATAATCAAAATAGTATGTGTAAAGTTATGTAGATGATCTGATTATTAAAAAGATCAAGTGTGAGTTCCTAACAGATGTTCTTATACAAATTTTTAGATGTTTTAATCGGGGAAGAATTACGTATTTTGTAAGATAAATAAATATTGTTAATCCACCACTGTATATATTTGTATACCACCGCCATTCGAAGAATGGTGGAGGGTCATTAAGTGTTACCCCTGTCCGCGTGTGCGTGCGTGCGTGCGTGCGTCCGTCCGTCCGTTATTAAAAGTTGGTGTCCGATCAATAACTTTTGAAAGACTGCATCGATTCAATTCAAATGTGGTATATTGATCAAATCACTGGTCGAGTTCGATTTGGGTTACAATCCACTTATTTTTATGCCCCCGCCATTCGAAGATTAAGTGTTACTCCTGTCCGTGCGTCTGTCAGTGCGTCCGTGCGTGCGTCCGTCCGTCCGTTATCAAAATTTGGTGTCTGCTCAATAACTTTTGAAAGACTGCATCGATTCAATTCAAATTTGGTATGTTGATATATAATATCAAACCACAGGTCAAGTTCGATGTGGGTTACAATCCACCAATATTTGACGGAATTATGGGCCTTTTATAAAAACATAGCACAAAAATTGGTGTCCACTCAAAAACTTTTGAAAGACTGCATCGATTCGACTCATATTTGACATGTTGATATATAATATCAAAAAACAGGTTAAGTTTGATTAAGGTTACAATCTACTAATTGTTGACGGAGTTATGGGCCTTTTACAAAAACATAGTACAAAAATTGGTGTCCGCTCAATATCAACATTTGGTGTCCGCTCAATAACTTTTGAAAGACTGCATGGATTCAATTCAAATTTGGTATGTTGATATATAATATCAAAACACAGGTCAAGTTCGACTTGGGTTACAATCCACTAATTTTTGACGGGGTTTTGGGCCTTTTACAAAAACATAGCACAAAAATTGGTGTCCGCTTAATAACTTTTAAAATACTGCATCGATTCGATTCATATTTGGCATGTTGATATATAATATCAAAACACAGGTCGAGTTCGATTTGGGTTACAATCCACTATTTTTATCGAGTTATTGGCCTTTTATAAAAACATAGCACATTTAGCAGGGTATCCGTGTTCCATGGACACATTTCTAGTTTGACAGAGTTATGGGCGTTTTTTTTTTAAAAAACATCGTACAAAAATTGGTGTCCGCTCAATAACTTTTGAAAGACTGCATCGATTCCATTCATATTTGGCATGTCGATATATAATGTCAAGTGTTCTATTTGGGTTACAATCCACTTTTTTTTTGACGAAGTTATGGGTCTTTTATAAAAACTTTTAGCACATTAAGCGGGCCGTGTCCTATAGATACATTTTTAGTCAACATCTGGTGTTACAGTGAAAAAACCGTTAAAATTACCCATGCGTCTTTTCATTTCCTCACCTTTGATTCGTTCTAATGGTTTTATATATAACGGCGCGTGTGTGACCCCGGGGCTTGCCGCGACTAATTTCCAATTATTCTCGATAATTCTTTCCCCGTTGCACGCCGACGTGATAGCATGCTATTACATAGTTCAACAATGGAATCACACTTTTCTTCTACAACCAACATAGTGACTCCTTCGCTGGTGGACAGGATCGGAGACCTAGATCTGTAACGGTCAAAAACGTTTAAGGACATTTGTCAATAACGGACACGAATTTAAACGGATTGATGAATAGACTGGTCTGTAAAGCAGGTACATCCTCACGAGCTTTCTTGTTATCAAGTTAATTGTACTTGGCACTAAATTTAGACATTCACCTTCTGACTAAACCCCACGGGCCAATATCGCCGAGGTTAAATTTATACACACCGTTCAAATTTTATAGCTTTTATATAACTACAATGATGTTCATATTTCCCTCAACCACCACCAGTCAGATCAACCAGTCAATCTGCGATTGTATTTTATTATAAATAAAGGTCATTTTGTAAATCGTTTCAGTTTTCTATAACTGTTTGTTGAAATACTACACAGGTTCAGATTGCCCTCCACCACCACCTGTCAGTAAGGCGGAACTGCAGGAGGAATTCAGAAATGTCAGTGTATTTCACCATGGCGACAGAGTTCGTTACATTTGTGCGAGGTTCCATGAACTACGAAAAGCAGACAGCCTGACAAGAACGTGTGAAAATGGCAATTGGAGCGCGGTGCGGTTTGAATGTGGAAGTAAGATTTTTATAGTTTTAGAAACACTTTTGTTTTAAATGATACTACGTTTAGTTGATATAAATATTCATTACCATTTTTTCTACAAGAAAACAAACACTAATTGCACGCCATGAACACAAACTTGTGCTTTTAAGTACATAGTGGTTTGAAGCTTTTAATATATATATAATGAATTCTGAAAACCATGCGTATTTTGTGATACTTTCTAGTCTAATATAAAATTATGTAAGCATGTGTTTACTATGTTACTTGTACAAGTTTACTAATTCGTTCCCATTCCTAATTGCAGAAAGTGTATTTTATTCACATTTCCATGTTCCAGTGTTGAGTGAAAAAACACATTGTTTCTAATTGTTTTAACATTTGAATTGAGTCGTAAAATTACATGTAAAATGTATAATATGTTGATACAGTTTAACATAATTGTAAAGCGACCATTAATGAATATATTATCCTGAATGATGTTTCGCTGTTTTTTAAAGAAACCAAATAATATTTATTACATGAACTATAAATAGACGCAACGCGATTGGTCACATCCCCAAAATAGCAGAGTCAATAAATCTAGATATTGACCCGCTTTCGCTGATATTGACCGGTCTATAAATAGAATTCGAAATTTTGACAAAATCAATTGATAGCATACAGCCATTTTGCTTGCCAAAAAAGAAGATTGCAGCACAATTAGGTATTAAATAGTTTTTAAAACTAAAATCTTATTTTAGAAAGGGAAATAATCAAGTTTACCTAAAAATCAATAGCATAATTTTATTTAAGTGTTGTGTTTAACCCCAAAGGGAGAGTACTGTTAACATTTGTTTTTACATTTCTCTTAAAGCAGAAGAACTTTTGTTTTGATTTCATTTAACAAAATTGTTGAGTGTTTTATAATGTATTTTAATGAAAATTCTACCAAAAAGTTTATTTGGTAATATTGATCTTATTACCATTGAATTGCGTTTCTTTGAAAGTCAACAAAGTGCTGTGATCTAACTTCGTAAGTGGCATTCACGTTCATCACCTTCAAACTTGTTTTCATTTTAACTTGACGTTGAAATAGAAATCGACCTACTCAGTAATATATTTTTATTTGTTACTCTTCGAATTAAATAATTATTTTTGGAAGAATTAAATCAATGTTCGGCTGGAATTGAACTGACCCAGCAAACTGAGTAATCATAAAAATGAGAAAAGAATATACCATCTCTGCAGGTAAGTAGTTTCGTATTGTATTCTAAATAAATTAATATAAACTATTTATAGTTCATGTAATAAAACGGTTATTTACTTACCGAGGCGATAGCCGAGGTCAATAACGATTTTTGCGGTCAATATCAACAGCATATTTCCCAGCTAATAAGTAAATAATTGTATAATATTTTAGAGTTATAACATGTCCGCACATCAAAGCACCTACACATGGAAATATAGTGGAGTACAAATTCGAGCTAGGACAGTTTACAACGTTCCAATATGATCCGTGTTATATTCTGAAAGGCCGCGAACAGATACTGTGCAGACTCGATGCGGAATAGAGCAACGTTACAGTAATATGGATGGATGGATGGATGGATGGATGGATGGATGGATGGATGGATGGATGGATGGATGGATGGATGGATGGATGGATGGATGGATGGATGGATGGA
>Ga0224511_10003027_pt1 | contig 11820 bp, 9 predicted proteins | sample SF_May12_sed_USG_2_FD_169988 | JGI IMG/M metagenome (GOLD analysis project Ga0224511, IMG submission 169988) | Sediment microbial communities from San Francisco Bay, California, United States - SF_May12_sed_USGS_8_1 | ecosystem: Environmental > Aquatic > Marine > Sediment | place: USA... | reverse complement strand
ACCAGGCCCTCCACGGCCGGATCGGCCAGCTCCACGAAAAAGCCGAAGTTGGTCACTCCGGATATCATTCCCTCAAACTCCTCCCCCACATGGCTGGCCATATACTGGGTCTGCTTCAGTTTCACGATATCCCGTTCCGCTTCCTCGGCGGCGCGCTCGGTGGTGGAGCAATGCTCCGCGATCTTGTCCAGCCCATCCTCCCAGCCGGGAGGAGCCGCTTCTTTTCTGGCCACTCTTTTCAGCGTCCGGTGGATCACCAGATCCGGGTATCGCCTGATAGGGCTTGTAAAGTGAGCGTAGTGGGCGAAAGCCAGGGCGAAATGGCCCCTGGCCTCGGCGCTGTAGCGGGCCTGTTTCATGGAGCGGAGCATGACGTGGGTCACCAGCTTCTGCTCCGGCCTGCCGGAAAAACGGGCCAGAATGTTGGCCAGCCACTTGGAGTTTATCTTCTCCGGTTCGGTGGTTCTGATGCCGAAGGCGGAGATGAAGTTGAGAAAATCGTCGATTTTGGCGGGGTCGGGCCGCTCGTGCACACGGCTGAGCAACCTGGCCCCATGGTCATGCAGGTGGGCGGCCACAGTTTGATTGGCCAGTAGCATGAACTCTTCTATCAGTTTGTGGGCCACATTGCGCTGGGCCCGGATGATGTTCTCCGGCCGACCGGTGATGTCCAGGATCACTTCAGACTCCGGCAAATCAAAATCAAGAGCGCCATCGGTGTGCCGCTTCTCCCGCAACACATCCGCCAGGGCGCCCATACGCCGGAACAAGGGGACCAGATCGGCATACCGCTCCATGGCTGATGGCTCTTCATCCTCCAGGATCGCCGCCACATCGGTGTACGTCATCCGCTCGACCGTGCTTATCACCGACTCACTGATATTAGAGCTTGTCACCTCCCCGGCGGGCGATATTTTCATGACGCAACTGAGAGTGAGGCGGTCTGTCTTTGGGTTGAGCGAGCAAATTTCGTTGGACAGCTCAAAGGGGAGCATGGGAATCACCGTACCGGGAAAGTAGACAGACGTGCCCCGCAGGGCCGCTTCCTTGTCCAAGGAGGAGCCCTCCGTTACGTAGTGGGATACATCAGCGATATGGACACCAAGCTCCCAGCCACCACCGGGTAGATCCAGGACCTCCACAGCGTCGTCAAAATCTTTGGCGGTCTCCCCATCTATGGTGACGGTCTGGCGCCCGCGAAAGTCGCTCCGCCCCTCGTAAGTTCCTCCGACGGGGGGCTTTGCTTTTTTTGCCTCCGCCAGCGCCGCCAGGGGGAAATGGTCCCTGATATGGAACCTGGCGCAGGCGAGCTGGATTTCCACCTGTGGGTCTTCCGGATCGCCCAGCACTTGGATCACTTCTCCCATAGCCTGACGGGTCTTTGAGGGGTGGACGGTGATTCTGGCCACCACCGCCTGACCATCGGCGGCGTCCATAGCCTTTTCCGGCGGGATGAATATGTCATGGGCGATTCTGCGCTCGAACGGAACCACGTAAGCGCCGCCCCGGAAGGTCTCCAAAACCCCGGACATTGTTTCATTGGCCCTCTCCAGGATTTTGACGACTCTTCCCTCCCGCTTGCCGCTGGCTTTCTGGCGCTCCACCCGGGCCACCACGCGGTCGCCATGCATCACTTCGTGAAAGTTATAGGCTTTCAAAAACAGATCCTCCTGGTCAGGATCGTCAGGTATCACAAATCCGTATCCGTCCCGATGCCCCTGCACCACACCGATCACCAGGTCCATTTTTTCCGGAAGGCCGTAGCGAGCGCCGCGCAGCCGGATGATATGCCCCTGCTGGGCCAGATCCCTGATTCGGCTTTTAATCTCCACCTTTTGGTCCCCCTTGATCTTAAGCTTGAGTAGAATCTCGCGCATGGGCATGGGGGTGGCCAATAGCTGGGCCAGGGATTTTTTCAGTTGGTTGTCATTCATATATGTATTATTCGTAGCTTTATTATCGGAGCGTGGATTCCGGAGAACGGATGTGGCGGGAATAAAAGGCGAAAACAGATAAACCCGAGGCAAAACATAAATCGAAAATCCTTTTTGCCTATTGTAACACAGCTTGGAACATGTTAATATATAAAAGGTTATGGTCGCAAAGGGCTGGCTGGGTTCTTTAGATTGTCCTGGGGTGTGGAATGTGGCTGCATAAAAATGATCTGAGCAGGGAAGAGAAGCAGGTGCGCCTGCTGTACCAGGCGTTGCGCAACGAACTGGACACATACCTTATCGACTACGCTCTTGTGGAGTCCTACGCCAATACCCAGAAGAAGGGGGAGCCGTACCCGTTTGTCTCCATGCGCGACTTAAAGCCCCGCGCCAAGGTGGGGGAGATGGAAAACAAGCTGATGAACGCTTTCATCGTTATTTTCACGGAGCGTACCCTGAATAGCGATATCAAAAAGAACATCCGCTTCTTCGCCCACAACAAGGTGACAAAGGAAAACCTGGGAGATCTGAAACTCACCGGCCTGAACCTGGCCGCCAGGTTCCACGCCAAAATGAAGTATTTCGAAAGCAACCGGTTCTTCACCCTGCTGCGAGACCTGATGCCGGTGGACTACGCCTTGCTGATTCAGCGGGACACATCGTCCAAAAGCAAGAACCGCTTTATGCTGAGCCACTTCCATGTGCGGGTGGACTGGATGATAGACAGCGCGGCCGAATCGCTGGGCAAGGAGCTTCGCTATATCTCCAAGGATCTGTATGAAAAAGGGGATCAGCACGCCCAGGAAGTGATGGAGAAGCTGTTCGAGTATTACTCCTTCCACCACAGCGCCTCTGGCCGCAGGACGGCGGCTATGCTGGCGTCCCAGTTTTTGCGTAACTCCGGCTACCTGAGCACGGTGTATGTCTCCTCCTCAGAGAGCAGGACCCTGACCAAGATCAGCGAGGATGGGATCAGCAAGCATCTGCTTATCCGGCTGGGCAACGCCGCCATCGAACAGATCGAAAAACACCCCAAGGGGAATCCTGACTTCGCAAAGAAGTTCCTGATCCACAGGACGAAGGAGTTTGGTGTGGCGGTGTTCCAGGTGGTGTATGTCCACACGGAGCATTCCAAGCCCCCCGCCGATGGGAAAATGAGAGACTTGAAACCGGACCTGCAATGGACCCGTGTGCGCCAGCAGCTTTTGCTCCCCACCACGGAGAACAGTTCGACTCGGCCTATCTCTTACCAGGTAGTGTACGACCAGCAGGATCCGCTGAACTAGGGCGCCAGCGCCTTTACTTGCCTGCGCCCTATCGCTCCCCCATCCACTTGCGCAGTATATCCGCCAGGGCCGCGTGCCCCTTTTCCATCACACGCTGCGGAGCCATGCCTGCTTATGGGTTCTTTGCCTGCCGCTCCGTCATCCACTTGCGCAGTATATCCGCCAGGGCCGCATGGCCCGTTTCGTTCATATGCAGTCCGTCGGTGGTGAATTTCGATGCGTCGTTGTCGATCCGGGCAAAGCCTTCCTTCAGGTCCAATAGCTCTATATTATCGAACTTCTCCACGATCTCCCTCACCCGGTCGTGTTGGTATCCGTGGCGATATTTGTCGAAGGGGCGGTCGAACACCGGCAGGATGGCCATGATGGCGGTGAAGCCGTTTTCCTCTGCCATGCGGGAGAAGGACTCCATTCCCACTTCCACCGTACTTTTGCCGTGGATGTATTTTTCCCTATACTCGCTCACGATCTCGTCAAAGCTGGTGGGGGGCTGGATCAGCGCCATCAGCCGGTGATACACCACAAACGCCAGACGGGAATGGGCCAAAAACCAGTCGCGCATTCCTGGCTCCCTGCTCTTGAACTTGAAATCGGGATTGCTGGCCAGCAGGTTGTAGTATGTGTTTCCATCCACGTTCAGCTGGAAATCGTTGTGGCAAAACAACGTGATGACAAGGTCCGGGCGGTAGCCAAGCCCCCTGGCCCTTAAGGTTTCCACCTCCTGCAGGGTCTGGTATCCATGCACCCCCATGTTGATCACTTCATAACGCGGCGACTCCCCGGCGGCGTTTAGCTGCTTTTCCAGGATGCGGTTGAACAACGCCTCCCCTAGTTTCACTCCGCTGCCCGCGGCGGTGGAATCACCGATCACGATTATCCGATAGGTCCCTTCAGGTTTTTCGGTCAATCTTTCCAGATCGCGGAATCCGGCGCTGTTGGTCGATACCTTGTTCTCCAGCCCTTCCGGTGTCACCTCCCCCTGTTTGATTCCAGGGCGGTACTCATACAGGATCACCGGGTTGCTGGAGAGCTTGAAATCCCGTACAGGCTGGGTGCGCATCGGCTTGGGCAAAACGTCCAGCGCGCGGAAAGTCACTTCCCCGGCCACCAGACCAAAAAGAACCCCGATTGCTACAAGGATGAGGGCGAAAACCATTTGCCGTGGCTTCAGCGCGCTTTGGGTGATCTTGAGCGCGATCCACAGCAGAGTCATCAAGGCGACCAGGGCGCCGCATCCATACGCCGCCAGACGCTCCCACCGCTCCGGCATGGCCGCCGCCGATATGGTGTGCAGAGCCGCCCAGGAGCCGGCCACACTACGGAATGTGATGACCGTTCCCTTTTTAAGGCTCCCGGACTGTATGATGAAGCTGGTCTTGGAGGTTTTCCCCTCCCTGGGCCAATGGATCCTCGGATACCCGGTTCCCTTTTCCACCTGGAATTCGGCCACCTTTGTGTCATCGGCCCACACCTCTATGAAGGGGGGCGCGGCCTCGTGGCTTTCCAGGAACCTTACTGTGAACTCCGTCGTGTATTGGAAGGGCGCCTTTATGCGTATTTCCTTGTTATCACCACCAGCCCATCCATCCGCCGGGCCTGGCAGCTGCACTGGCAGCATGTCTTTGGGGGAGGATAGCTCCACCGCCTTGCGCCCTTTCCAGAATCCCTGGCCGTGCCAATCCAGATCCACTTGGTAGAATACCTTCTGGCGGCTCTTCTCGATGACGCCTCTGGACACAGTAATGGCGGCAAGGGCCAGGAATATGTACGCCGCGGCGAAAAAAAATCTGGCAAAAGGAGATTGGAATCGAGCGAAAATCATGGGGCCAAGTATAGCATGAACTTTTGGTGTGTACCGCGCGGAGATTTCCCGCTACGTGGCAAGTCGCCGCCCGATAGGTTACAATCTTGCGCTGACGCTTTTTTATCACCTGACCTGTGGGAGTTGAAATATGGAATCTACGCCGCTGGGGAATGATGGCTGCCAAGGGTGCCCGGCCATGTGCTGCAATGGACTGGAGGAGGGCATCATCCGCCCCACCACCGCGCAGGAAGTGGAGAACCTGAAGTGGGAGCTCTACTTTGTGAACACCCTTGTGTTCATCCGCAACAAGCGGTGGTACAAGATGTCCACCGGGAAGTGCCGCTATCTGGGGGAGGACAACCGCTGTGGCATATATGAAACAAGGCCCCAGGTGTGCAGAGACCATAACCCCCCCGGCTGTGAATTCCATGGGGAGATCGCCGACGTGATGTTCCACGACCCCACCGAGCTGCAGGAGTATATGGACATGGAGAAACAAAAGCGCCAGGCTAAAAAGAAGGCCAGAGCGAAGACCCAGGCTTCGAATAAAGCTTCAGCCAAGCCCGTCGGTAAATCGAAAAAATAGATCCGCCGCCATACCCGACGCGCTACATATCTTCGTTTTGTTTCAGCTTCTCCAGCAGAAGCTGCGCATCGGGGTTTCCCTGGTTCGCCGCGCGTTTCCACCATCGCTTCGCCAGGTTAATGTCGCGGCGCGCGCCCCGTCCTTCGAAGAACATGTTGCCGACGGAGAGCTGCGCAAGGTGATACCCCTGTGTCGCTGCCGCAATATGCCATTTGAACGCCTTCCCATGATTTACTTTCACCCCACGACCAGCGGCATATGCCTGCCCCAGCTTGTACTGGGCCATGATTTCCCCTTTTTGCGCGGCTTTCCTCAACCATTTGACAGCTTCGGAAAGATCCATTGGGAGCCCCTGACCCTTCTGATACATGCTAGCCAGGGCGGTCATCGCCTTTAACATGCCCCGGTCCGCCGCTTTTCGATACCAAGTGGCCGCGCCCTCATGGTCGGCCCGGCCATTGCGCCCCTCCAGCAGGATGGTGGCAAGCTTGAACTGGGCTTGATAGATTCCATGGTTCGCTGCCTTTTCATACCACTTTGCCGCCTCTTGGTAATCCTGGCTCACCCCCTCCCCCTTGGCGTATATCAATCCCAGGTTATATTGCGCCTCGGGCAGGTCACTATCCGCGGCCATATAAAACCACATGATGGCCTTCTCCATGTCCACGGAGCCGTTATACCCGTTCTGTAACATAACTCCCAGGCCATTTTGGGCTCTGGCGTCTCCAGCCTGGGCCAGAGGAATCAGTATCTGATAGCCTCCCTTCAGATTTCCATGCCTTACGGCGTCCATGGCTTCTTCATAGTCGGCCGCCTGGGCAGGTGGGTGGATGGCCGCAATAAAGGCCATTGAAAGAAGAAATGTTTGAACCTGGCGTGTCATTGCCTTTTGCCTTACATTATTGAATCCATGATACTCCCGGCGTGTAAAATCTGGAAGGGGTAATGTATATCCACGCTATCGGGAAAAAGCAGCCCGGCCCCTGGCCCTGTGGAGGGGGAGACATGCCGGGCATGGTCGAGATCGTCAGTCGTTATGCCCCAAGGGGTCGGCAAGAGTCTTTGCGTCGATGAATTCATAGACCACCTCGTTCGGCCTCACCAGGCCCAGCTCCTCGCGGGCGATCGACTCCACAATAAATTCGCCGAATTTGAGGTTGTCCAGCTCGTCATGTATTCGAGCGTTCTCCTGGGACAGGCGCAGCCTCTGCTGTTGGATAGCGCCTATCTCCTGGTGCAGGCGTCCCACATCATACAGGCCGTTGTCCTTGTAATATGCGGCGGAGGCCATAATGCCAAAAAACAGTATGGACATGCCGAGAGCCGCACTTCCCCTATTGCTCTTCATGAAGTAGTATTATCCACCAAATCAGCGGTTTATGCTATAGAAAACGCTCTTTCCGTGGTACCTGGCCTCCGAGCCCAGCTCTTCTTCTATCCGCAAAAGCTGATTGTATTTGGCGATCCGGTCAGTTCTGCTCATGGAGCCGGTCTTGATCTGCCCGGCGTTGATCGCCACGGCGATATCGGCGATGGTGGAGTCCTCTGTTTCGCCAGAGCGGTGGCTTATTACGCAGGTGTATCCGGCGGTCTTGGCCATCTCCACGGCGTCCAGGGTCTCTGTCAAGGTGCCGATCTGGTTCACCTTGATCAGGATGGAGTTGGCCACGCCCATCTTTATTCCTTTGTTCAGGATTTTGGTGTTGGTGACAAAAAGATCGTCCCCCACCAGCTGAACCTTCGAGCCCATCGCGGTGGTCATCGCCTCCCATCCTTTCCAGTCGCTCTCGTCCAGGCCATCTTCGATGGAGATAATCGGGTATTGGCGCACAAGACTTTCGTAGAACTTTATCATGTCGTCGCTCGATTTTTTCGGCTGCGCTTCCGCCTCCATCACATACTTGCCGTTTTTGTAGAACTCGGAAGCGGCCGAGTCCAGGGCCAGCAGGATGTCGCGGCCTGGCTTGTAGCCTGCCTTGTTCACCGCCTCCAGGATCACATCCACCGCCTCGGAGTTGCTTTTCAGGTTTGGCGCAAACCCCCCTTCGTCACCCACGGCTGTGTTCAGCCCTTTTTTCTTGAGCACCGCTTTTAGGTTGTGGAATATTTCAGAGCCCATCCGCAACGCTTCGGTGAATGACTTGGCCCCCACCGGCATGATCATGAATTCCTGGAAGTCGACGTTGTTGTCGGCATGGGCGCCGCCGTTGATTATATTCATCATGGGGGTGGGCAACAGCTTGGCGTTCACTCCACCGATATACTGGTACAGCGGCAACCCGGCGTCCTCCGCAGCGGCCCGCGCCACCGCCAGGGAGACTCCCAACATGGCGTTAGCGCCCAGCTTCCCTTTGTTTGCCGTGCCGTCCAGGGCCAACAGCTTCGAATCTATCTCTTTCTGATCGGTGGCGGACATCCCAATGATTTTCTTTGCGATGGGGCCGTTGATATTGGCCACTGCCTTGGAGACTCCTTTGCCCATGTAGCGGGCCTTGGTATCATCCCGAAGCTCGACAGCCTCTCGGGTTCCGGTGGAGGCGCCGGATGGGACAGCGGCCCGACCGAAGGCCCCGCTGGAGAGGACAATGTCCACTTCCACCGTAGGATTGCCTCTGGAATCGAAAATCTGCCTGCCTATGACCCCGATTATTTCGCTCATGACCATGTCCCCTTTATAAGAATTGACCCGGACGCCGCCGCCCGGGCTTTAAAACATACATCTATTATAACCCCGGACAGCGCCAAGGTTCATGAAAGGATATAATAATGTCAGACAGCCATGGGAACCATTACTTTTTTAGGGACAGGCACTTCCACCGGCGTGCCGGTGCTGGGATGCGGGTGTGGTGTGTGCCGCTCCACCGATCCAAAGGACCAGAGGCTTCGCTCCTCTGTGTGGATAAAAGCAGGGGGCATGAGCCTGCTCATCGACACAACCACCGATCTTCGGACCCAGGCTCTGCGCGCGAAGATCGGCGGGGTGGATGCGGTGCTGTATACGCACCACCATGCCGACCATATCCACGGCGTGGACGATCTGCGGGCGTTTAATTATTTTCAGGGAGGGCAGATCCCCTGTTATGGAAACCAGAAAAGCCTGGAGCGGATTCGGCAACTGCACGGGTATATCTTCGACGGAAAGCCCGCCGAGGGGGCGGCCAAACCCAGGCTGGACCTTCACGCGGTGGACGGCCCTTTCTCCCTGGGGGCAGTGGGGGTGATCCCGATCCCGGTCAAACATGGAAGCATAGACGCATTTGGCTATCGTGTGCGCAACACCGCCTACATCACAGATTGCTCGTTCATTCCGGAGGAATCGTTCAAGCTTTTGGAGGGGCTGGACACCCTGGCCCTGGGGGCGCTGTGGCTGGAGCGCCACGCCACCCATTTCACCATGGAAAAGGCCCTGGAGGCAGTGGAGCGGATAAAGCCGACGACGACTTACCTCACCCACTTGAACCATAGCAAGACCCACAAGGATGGTTCGGCCGACTTGCCGGAGGGAGTGAGCCTGGCCTGGGACGGGCTGGTGGTGGATATCTGATTCGCGGGACCGGTTACCACTGCTCTGGACCCAGAATGTCTTCTTCAAACATGAAAAATCCAGGAGCAAACCTCACTCCCTGCTCCACCCGGATCCATCTGATCGAGAGGCTGGTCCCTACGGCGGAAAGGGCGGCGGATTCCACGTAAGGCGCCATCGGTCCTTTTTTGAAAGGTCCCAGGACCAACTCCCAGGAGAGGGCGCCCACCCCTTCCACTTTCGCCAATCGGTTGTCCTGGTAAAAAAGCCCCATGTCTGGGCCCGCCACCCACGCAACCTTCATCCTTCCGGACACCTTTGTGGAGGTGACCATTGTGTAGCCGGGTGGCGCCCCGGTCACCATGGTTCGGCCAAGGGACATCGGCGCTTTGTTCAGGAACCCTTCGTCCACCCACTCCTTGGCGCCGGTGGAAAGATTCAGCCGCATAAGCCTGGTTCCGTTCCATGCCCAGGTCCGCACAGTCCGCCCGGTCCTGTCTGATATCTCCACCCGGAACTGCTCGCCATCCAGGGCCAGCAAGATGGCGCCGGTAAATTTTCCACGGAGGCTTTCCATGGTCAGCTCGCCTAACCCACGGAAGGTGGGATATCCTGGCCGGGCCATGGAGGCCAGATCCCCGGTGGCTACGTGAGGGGGAAACTCGAATGTGACGCAGGAGAAGAGCCCCAGCGCCGAGAAAAGCGAAAGGATGGCAAGGCCGAGGCGGGGCATCGGGACTAGTTCTTGGATTTTTTCTTGAGAAGCTTGTTTGAGGAGTCGAGCTTTTTGCGGGTGACGTCACGATCGAGGATTCGGTCGTCGTACACTTTGGCGTCCAGGGAGCGTTGATAGGTCTGGGCCGCTTCCTCCACTCTGTCGAGGGCGTAGTATACGTCCCCCAGATGCTCCAGCACCGTTGGGTCTGGCGTGATATTTCGCACGGCGGTCAGAAGCTGATCCAGCGCTTCGTTAAACATTTTCTTTTTGTAATACACCCATCCCAGCGAGTCGATGAAATATCCGTTGTCCGGCTCCAGCTCCAGGGCCAGCAGAAGGTACTTTTCCGCCTCGTCGAGGTTGATGTCCTGTTCGGCGTAGATATAACCCAGGTAGTTGAGAGCGTTGGAATGGTTCGGATTGAGGGCGATCACCTTTTTCATCGCCTCTATGCACAGGTCATACTTCTTGATTTTTTCATACGTCACCCCCAGGTGGAAATAGTATTTGGGGTTGTTCGGGTTCATATCCAGGGCGGCCTTGAACATGTTTATGGAATTGGCGTATTGTTTCAGCTTTCCGTGCATGAACCCGGCCAGAAACTTCAACTCAGGGTCGTTCGGGTCAAGCTTTCCCGCGATCTGGGCGTGTTTGAGGCTCATGTCATATTTGCCCAGCCGGTCATACAGGTCCGCTATCTTCAGGTTGATGCTTTTCTTCTCGTTGTCGGTGGAGGCTCGAATCTGCTTCCAGGCGCTCACCGCCTCGTTCAAAAGGTTGAGGCTCTCGAAGATTGACGCGATATACGAGATCACCGTCTGGTTGTCAGGCTCCGCGGCCCGCACCAGCTGGAACTGGGCCAGCGCCTCCTGGATCAGGCTCATGTTCCGCGTCATCTCTCCTTGCTGCCATTTGGTCATACCCAGAAAGAACCGGTAATTGATCTCTTCCGGCAGGTCTCTCAATATGGTGTCGCGCAGCTGGGCCACCGGCTTGCCGCTCTCCTGCTCGGAAAGCGCTCTTTCCAGCGCCACCTGAATATTCAGGTCGGTGGAATTAATGGCCAGATATTTTTGGTACAGGTCGATGGCCTCGTCCCACTGCCCCACCATCCTGTATGTCCAGCCCAGATTCTCGAAAGCTATGGAGAGGTCGGGGCGACTGGTGAACAGCAGTTCGAACTTTTCGACGGCTTTTTCATAGTCACCATTGGCGATATATGAGCGGCCCAGAAAGTATTTGTCATACACAAACCGGTGGCTTGACGAAGGAGGGGCCTTTTCCAGAATCTCAATCGCCTTTATAGGCGAATCCGCCTTAAGGTAGACCACAGCCAGCGCCACTATGGAGCTTATATCCTCCGGGGATATTCTGATTTTCTCCTGGAGATATTTTACGGCGTTTCCGGTTTTGTCCAGGCTTGTGTTGATTCCCGCCAGAATATCCAGGCACTCCGTCGACTCAGGGTTTATCTTCACGCATTTTTTAGCGGTTTTCAGCGCCGATTTTATATCGCCGACTATTAAATAGAGCCCGGCTGCGCGACGCAGGGCCTGGGAGGAGGTGTTATCCGATCTGGCGGCCTTCCGGTACAGCTTTATGGCGGCTGGGTAATCGCCCGCCCGCTCGTTGAGCACGGCCTGCAGGAACATATCATATGCGCCGGAGCGGTCCACTCCATCACTGGGCGTTGGCGGCGCCTCTTTTTTGATGATCGGGGCCGGTTTCTTTTTTTTACCAGGAAAGGCGGCGGCCATGGAGGAATGAAGGGACACAGCGACAATAACCGCGGATAAGATAACTTTATATGCGCTTCTCAAGGTTTCTTCTTTTTGTCGTTTAAGTGGTATTTCAAGCTAACATCCTTCAGAATAATCCTTTTGAAGGTAGAGCGCAATTGCGAATCATCGATATACTTAACCGCCTCTTCGGCCTCCCGCACCGCAGACTGCGGGATAGGGGGCCGGTC
>Ga0224511_10003026_pt1 | contig 11820 bp, 15 predicted proteins | sample SF_May12_sed_USG_2_FD_169988 | JGI IMG/M metagenome (GOLD analysis project Ga0224511, IMG submission 169988) | Sediment microbial communities from San Francisco Bay, California, United States - SF_May12_sed_USGS_8_1 | ecosystem: Environmental > Aquatic > Marine > Sediment | place: USA... | reverse complement strand
GGGTCCTAATCTATTTTAGTCCTACAATTGCAGACTGGAAAGCACCCAAGTAAATGTAAGACCGTAAACCAAGTATGAAATGTGATGGCTGTGGCCCACACACACACTCATCAGCTTTGTGTGAAAAGCAGTGGTCTGATCGGTTTTTGTAAAATCAAATTGAGTACAGTACCACAGGGTAGACCAACTTGTGGCCATCAATAATCTGTACATGAGTTAACTTCCCTAACACTATGATAGCCCCACAGTGCTAAAGGTTGCTGAGTTGATTTAGCTATGGTCTTTGAATGCCTTGGAACCACTAAGACCTCGGACTGAAGCTGTGTCAATGTCCTCTTTTTAAATTATAGTACAGCAGAGAGTACAAAGCCTCACTTTTGTTCAAAGGTGTACAGTTACACCTGAGAAGGAATCATTTTGTAAATGGATTCTTTCTCTTTTCAGTGTTCTATGCGACCCGTTGATCCTGAACTATGCACCAGGACTAGCTGGGTAGATGCGAAGGCCGCTTACAAACTGGTTACTACCGTAAGTTCCGCTCATTGCGTCATTTTTGTTTCTTCGGAAAACCCTGGTATCGCGCTGAACAAATGCATAACCAACCCAGTGGGCAGCCAGACTTGTAGCCATTCGCTTTGACCCATGAGTCAAGACTAGGAAATTCCCCCGCTTTTTTGGTAAATTTACTGCAATGCATCAATGCTGCCCAAAAAGCTACTACAGAATGGGGCATGAAATCATCACAGGGTGTTCTTGATATGTAAATAACAATGGGGATACTACAGTGATTGTGTGGTTGACAGTATGCATCAAGCAGTCTTGAGAACAAAATGTCATGCTAAGCATTTGACTGGTCACTTCCCATTAGTGGTATGGTAAATGGCCCACACATAGTGCTAGTAGCAACAGGTGCAGCACTGCATGAGGCAGGGTGATTTTCATGTTGCCAGATGGTATTGACATGTTTATGGAAGGCCCTAATAATATGCCACAGAAATTGTGGTTATTCAATCGGTCTATCTCTTGCTTAGCTGTTCCTCTATGGTTCCATTACTCTGTGTGGCACGTACAGGCAAACCCTCTTAGGGGCATCTCATGCAACCAGGAATCAGATCCCGCACAAATTAAATCAACCCAAAAGTTACTGGCAATAATTTATTCATTCCCACAATAGCCTCATCAGTTCTCAGTGTCTCATTCATTCACAGGGCAGAGCAACTGGTAACAAATGTGGTTTGTTACTAAGAGCAAAACTGCAAATTGTTCTCTATAAGCTAGGATGTGGAATACAAAGACGGTGTACCAGTTTACTCATAGTGGGTATTATAGTGCTGAGTCTGTCATGCATCGGACTCAAAAACGCCTCTATTGAAAGTGATGTATCCAAACTATGGGTCGAAGGTGAGTCTACTGCGATCCAGGTCAGAAATCAGCTGCAACCCAGTTCTCAGTATACCTGGTTGAGAAATGGCAAGCTTCTTCAGCAACACTTTTATTGGTGTTACTCAGTTCAATGACTGGGGGTCCAGCAAACCTCCCTGAATGCTAACCATGGGCCAGTTAGGTGCGGTTTCTTGGGTCTTTGATAATGACTAGTCTGGTGATTTGACTATTTGCACTGACCTCCCACGGTGACTCATTCTGGAGAATCCGGCTGCTGACACTATTGGTTAGAACAATGTCATCGTGGTTTTAAAACCACGCCACCCATTGAGAACTTTTTTGTCACTATTCCAGAAAGGTGAATAGTTTAAGAGCTGAGCTTGGCCTCCCCCCATTTCGAAAACTGAAACATTAATGGTGGGAAAAATCAAGCCGTTGTCATTTCCTCTCTTGTCAGTCTGTCTCCACTATCTGACTAGTATGAGTAGGTAGTAGAGGAGAGACTATTTATTATTCCACTGAATGAATGTAATTGAAGAACACCGCAAGTCTAACCTAGCATGGGTGGTCCTTCTGAAATTGGAACACTAGCCTAATGATAATGCCAACAACTTCTAAGGGAGATATTTGTTGAGCTAATTAGACCTAACAAAGCCCTAGAACCCTAAAGTAGTCTTTTGATGGCAAATAGTGTTTTATGAGTTTTTTGTGAGCACTGCCAAAGCAGGCTGTTTATTTAGTTTGGCCGGCTATTAAAAAGTCAGCCATTTATGTGGTGGCTACTACTCAAGATCTGTATAATTTATCATCTTCCCAACCCAACCTCAGCTAATCTGCCCTTCATATCCCTGCCCACTTCTCTCTCGCTGCCTGGCATCTGTATACCCTGTACTAGAAGGGAGCCTTCTATAATGGTTTTAGTTGTGCGTAGTAGTAGCCACAATCTTCCTGAGCTGGTCTTTGTAGAAAATAACGCATTAGGCCCACCCTGTGCCTGCTGCGCTTTCTAATCTTCAGGTTATTTTTACTGAAGTCGATTAGTATACATACCTTTACTACAAAATCAGTTCTACTGTCATCACCACAGAAGTACTGAAAGTGGAATTAGTTTGCAGTAAAGTTGTCATCACTTCCCTTGTCGACCAGTTAATTGTCATCATAATTCCTTATTCACATTCAGTTATGGCCGCTGCTCGTCACACAATCATGTTGTATGTATGCCTGTTGCTCGTATGCCTAGACTTGTCTTGTAACCCATGAGCGTTTTATCACTTTACAGAAGGAGGAAGGTTAGAACGAGAATTGAAGTATACAGAAACGATGCTTGGCAAAGGCTATGGCTCTTCAGGACTGATTATAGTTCAGACACCTGAGCCTAATTCTCGCAATGTGCTCACTGTGCAATCTCTCCAACAGCATTTAGATGCCGTTCTAGCTGCCACCCAGGTCGAGGTCGAACTATTTGATAAGTAAGTTTTGGCCCATATACTTCTTGGTGATTGTCGACTGTAGACACTGAAGCAGACACTAGTGATAAAATTATCCTAGAACTCTGTGCTTCATGCGTATTCTGTCCGTGGTGTTTGTGTGCATGCATCAATTCAATATCGCTCTCATAAAGTATACTCCTTTCATTTCATTTTAGAACATGGAGATTCGAAGATCTGTGCTATAAAGCAACCTTTCCTTCATTTGAGGATGGGTTCATGGAAAGCGTAAGTATCCAGTTCTTTTACCGATGTGTTGCCAGTGCTCAGTAGATGTTTTTGTGATTGCCAACAACGGGGTTTTGTATGTTAATTCACGTATCACCTGTTTTGTAGGTCCTGGATCCTATTCTGCCCTGCATTGTGATAACTCCGCTGGACTGTTTCTGGGAGGGCAGCAAAATCCTCGGTCCCCGAAATCCGCTTGTTTTGTAAGTATAAACTACACAATTCTCTCTAATTTGTTGTGGACGGTATGATAAATTAGCTTGCCCCTCAGTAACCATTAGTTACCTACAGGGTGGTCCTATTGTGTGGCAGCTGGAGCAAATTGCACAAGGGCTGCCACAATGCAAGTGACCGATATCAAAGGCTAATTGGTATCTTCTCAGACATTTGACTTGCCCAAGCGAATGAGTATTTAGTCAAATCAGTGCTGCTCTGATAGGTTGTCTCTGTAGTGGGCAATGCTTGCTTTTTACACTCAAGGTGGTTTAAAACCAAAATATTTTGCCCAATGAGCTGAAGATCCTTTTGATTGCAAGACTGCCTTGATATAATTTTATAATTTTCCCTAAAGGTTTTGGATCCCTGCGCATATTGTATGTTAATATTAAAAGCTAGCAACGTTTGTTAATTTTTCTCACCCAATTTTCACAGGCCTACCAGGTTTGGTCAGGATCCACTGAGCTGGTCAAACCTGAACCCTGATCTGCTCATCAGAACTCTGGAAGGCACCATTGACCGTCGGCTGGATAGCGTTAAAGATGCTCTACGCAGAGTATGTATAATTTTGTTTTCATTTGATTCACAGATAATTTGCACTGAACCCGGTTCTTTGATCAATCATGTCCTATTTTCGTGCAGGCTGGAATAACCAGTGGATATCAGCAGAAACCATGTCTGAATCCCTTGGACCCAGAATGCCCCGTGGAGTCTGTCAACTATAAATCAGAAGAGCCTGTACAACCAGCTCCAGTGTTCACAGGCGGATGTCCTGGCTTCGCACCGGAGTATATGCATTGGGAGGAAGACATGATCATTGGAGGTAACGTTGACCCCCTTCATTTCTGACTGTTAAACTCATCAACTGATTAGTCTGCTGTTCAAAAGCCACATGACAACTCACTAGACTGCTGCTGCTGCTGCTGCTGCTGCTGCTGCTGCTGCTGCTGCTGCTGCTGCTGCTGCTGCTGCTGCTGCTGCTGCTACTACTAATGCTAAAAGCTTGGTATCCTAGTCATTGAGTTTGTGGCTGTTCAAAGTATTGGGAAGATAACTCTGCATTACATGCTGTAAAATCTTACTAGGGACGGTGAGGAATCGGAGTAACATCTTAGTGTCAGCCGAAGCCTTACAGACCGTTGTGCAGCTTATGGGTGAACAAGAGCTGTTTAACTACTACCAGGGTAACTATGTTGTCAACGCCGTTGATTGGACCGAAGACAAAGCCAAGCAAATCATAGAGGTAAGAGAACACACCTGTCGCTGATTTTTTGAAAACATAAGCATCTTTTTTACTACTTAGGCTACTTAGGTCATCCTATTAAACAAATCTCCTTAGTAGCTTGTGGCTTGTTGGAGCCGCAGGAGGTATGAGGAGCTCTTTCTCACATGGGCTGGTCACCATCACTAGGATTTGAACCCAGGGTCTGGAACCAAGCGCTTTAGCATTTGACTTTATCACCCACTGTGAGAATTAGCATCTCACATAATTCCTAGCTCCCACCGCTCCAACAAGCCTCAGGTTTAAGAGGTCCTTTGTATAGAATGATCAATTACCCCAGTAGAAAATCGTAATGTCGTATATGAGTCTTTGAATTGATTTCTAACAGGATTTTACTACGAACAGTCTGATAACCTTATGGCCTGCTAGATGACTTCAGTTGTGTTGTAGGCCTTTCAGAGAGAGTTTCGTGAAGCTATTGTCAAGTTTGCAGCCAGCCCTAACAGTACGGATATGATAAGCGCCTTCACTCAGGCATCACTAGATGATCTCATCAAAGACTTCACCTCTGTGCCCTATGTCGTTCTAGCAATTGGTTATGGTCTAGTGGTGAGTGTAGTATTAAAGGCATACCATGATAACTGATGATTGGCACTATCTGGCATCCATAGCTAGCCTTTTCGATGACACTGAATTGTTTCTCAATTTTCTATGATAATATTGTTAATGCCTGTGTATTGGACCCCTCTCGAACTATACCACCCACCAAAACTGACATCTTTAACTACGTGAGGATGTCCGTATTGGTGGGGATCGATGTCCGTATTGGTGGGGACTGTATATTTTTTGGCTGTCTGAATATATTCTGTACAGGTGTTTTCTGTGGGCAAGCTAGTATCACATATGCTGTGCGGTACATCCCAGTATATTCTCTTGTAGTTGGTGTATGCCATACTGACATTCATATCTATGAGGGATGCCGTGCAGTCTCAGGCTGCTGTCGCCATATCCGGTGTTCCGCTGGTCACCCTCTCCATCGCCGCCGGACTCGGAGTATGCTCCGCCCTTCAGCTTGAGTTCAACGCTGCCACGACACAGATAATACCGTTCCTAGCTTTGGGCTTAGGAGTGAACAATATGTTTCTGATGGTCTATACATTCAGCGAGAATTATGGAAAACCTCATGTTGATGAAAATGTGAGTGGCTGTGTATGCAGAGCATAATCACTAGGTTTCCATGGTTCGAACCTGTCTGAACCAGGGGAGTTCGCTCTTGTCCAAACCCAAAGTGCGATCAGTTTCCATGGTTTGATCCGGTACCCGGTAGGTTTTTGTCTTCCACCGTTCACATATAAATTTTCCGCGGAATACTGATTACCATTCTGCAGATTACTCCAGTATGTTCCCACATGGGTCAAAGACATTTCATCATTCGGAAAGTGACAAACCCTCTTTGTAGCAAAATTCGGCGGCTTTTTAGTGCATGGATATGGTACAGTGCAAATTTCTATTTCTACCATCAAACAACTGCTTTAAACGGTGCGAACTGGTACAGATCAGGCGTTTCCATGGTGCGAATCACCACTGAGTGCGCACTGAAGGAGTTCGAAAGACAGCGAACCATGGTTCGCACCGGATGTTCATCCGAACCAGCTCTAACCATGGCAACCCAGTGAATAAGACAATAAGATGTGTAAATTGTATCCATTCTTAGCATAATTTTGGATTGACTGTAAATGAGGTCGCCTGTAATCTTAGGGATGACCGAAACTCACTTCATTACTTGCAGAGACAGATTGGTGAACTGCTCAGGCGAACTGGTACTACAGTCCTGTTGACCACACTGAGTATTATTGGAGCTTTTCTAGCTGCTGCTATTGTTCCTATTCCAGCACTGCGTATATTCGCATTGCAGGTTAGTATACGTATACAATTGTGACCTCTTTCCTGGATTTACTGTGTCTCCGGCAGGGCTGTTGTTCTCGTTTATTACTTCCTATCGGCCCTACATGCTGCACAAGTTATTATGAAAGCCATTACGTATGCAGTGATGGAGATTTTAGGTCAGAAATTGGTGTTGAATCTCCTTCTTTTTTTGTAGATGAGCATTCTTCTCCTCTTCAACCTGTTGACAATGATCCTCTTGTTTCCCTGCATACTGAGTCTGAATGCTATGAGGCAGTCAAATTATCGAATAGACGTACTCTGCTGTATCGAAGCTCCTCCCACGTCTAAAGTGGGAGATATCTCAGCCATGCCCGCTTCTTTGCTCCACTCCAGAATAAGACCGATCATCACCCTACCACCATTGAATGGTGAGTGCGCTCATCAACGGACAGTCGCATTTATAGATGGGAATTATGCCTCCCCAAACAAATAGTGATAGGAACCTCTTTTTCCTCACACCATTGACGACCTTGACACCGATGTTGTATGCTATCTCTGTTATAATCAGTATTATAAATATGATAATTTTCTTTCAGAGACCCCAGTGACAACTCTGTCACCTCCACCAGAGTACTCAGAGTTTGATATGTCAGCTGCGCTTGCCAATTCAGAATCTACTGAAGTTCTTACCCCTAGACAAAAACTCTGTGGTAAGTATGGCATCAGTGTTAAGCATAGAGTTATTCTAGCAACACTTAGGTAGGATAACTCAATGATCAATGAATGCATTGTTTGAGGTTTGAGGTTTGAGGTGGACTTGGCTGCATTTTATATAATTTGTGTCCTTTCGTCTTCCATGTGTAATGATGGTGTTCCATGCATTTTACAGGGGAAGAAATGAAACTTAGCATGATCTCTCTTCAGTGGTTGGTGGCCAGATTTTACATTCCACTACTAGCGAAAACATGGATGAAAGTGGTTGTGTGTGTACTTTCCCTCATACTACTCTCTGTAGGCATCTACGGAGCTACTCAGGTTTGTAAAGTGTTTCCTGGTAGCTTGATCCAAATTAATGTCCAAGTTTTGTTCAAGAAACTCATGTTATGTTGCCCCCTTGGCCCGGGTTATGTTCTGGGTGGCCCCTCTGACTCAGAGGCTAGTGCAGATATAATGCTGTGGCTATGGATTTATTGTTGCCCTAAAACTCTGTGACTGATGAGTTGACTGCTCATCCCTCCCACAAAGTTATCCATGACCAACACCTGGAAGGATCACAATGATCAAGCGGTGTCATTTGAAATAACAGTGGGTTGTGTTTCTGCAGGTCAGAGATGGAATGGAACTGACGGAGCTGGTGCCTAAAGATACCAATGAACATCAATTCCTGACCGCTCAGAGTAGATACTTTGGCTTCTATAATATGTTTATTATCACTCAGGTCAGTGCTAGTGCGAAGTTAGGCAAAGTCTCGAATACCAGTGACACATATATCACTGTAAATACTATACAATTGATTTCTTGTTGTGGGTCTTGAGCCCAATAATGAGTTGTGACCATGAAGCCATTCAACCTCTACCAATAAAAAGTCAAGTTCTTTCCAGCTGACTAATTCTAAATGAGCCATCACTGATGCCCTCTTTTCTCTAATATGGTGTTCTCACTTCGTGTGCTAAATAGCCTCCAATGTTCTATAGGATGACTTTGCCTACCACCTTTCTGAGAACCAAAAGCTACTCAAAAATCTCCATCAAGCTATCTCTGGGGTTGAGAATGTCATAGTAAAAGATGATGGAAGTTCACATGAACTGTGGCTTGATCTCATGACGCAGTGGCTCCGAGGTAAGCTAAAACCTGTTGCCTTTCAAGCATTATGAAACTCATCAATTGATCCTACTTACGATGCATGTATGGGCTTCTGTAATATTCGTCAGTGATTGCTATTCGGGACAAGTGCATCTTTTGGCTGGCATCTGAGTGGGGTTCACTAATACAGTAAGTAGTTACATGTAGTTATAGTGAGGGCCAACGCCTGACACACCTATTCTGCCTCCATTTCTAGACCTCCAGGGAGCGTTTGATAGAAGCTATGCTGGTGGATGCTTTCACAGAAATGGCTGGTACTACAACGCCACGGACGATGCTGTCTTTGGATATAAACTCATCATACAGACCGGAGATATGGAACATCCTATTGATAGAAGTAGAGTTGCACACGTTCGCCTGGTCGATAACAACGGCCATATCCGCTCAGACGGTTTCTATAACTACCTGACAGCCTGGATCAGTAATGATTTGCTGCCATATGATATCTCACAAGCCACCATCAGACCAATAGGCAAGGAGTGGATTTATGTACCAAGGGATTCAGATCTGCTGATACCTAAATCTCCAGCCATTAGCTTTGCAAGAATGCCTTTCTTCCTCCACAATCTTGGCTCCACTGAACAGGTGGGTGTATTTGATTTGCTTTTCCATCATCGTTATTTGATAGCCTCTGTACTGGGACCTTTGATTGCTTATGGTTTCCCACATCATCATCATCATCATCATCTTGCGTAGGCTTTCTCCTCGGTGGACCACCCAACCTGCAATAGGGTGCTCTCAGTAAAATAATTTGTGGATGTACTCTACATGTTGGTGGGTACTGCTGACTAACTAACCAGCACACAACAACTGAACTAATTGACTGGGCAAATCTGTTCTCGGTTGGTGTGCTGTCGCCGTTCTGGCAACTAATCTGCTGCGTACAAGCCCAAATCAATAACTAGCGATAATATACGTTGGAGTTGTTAACCCCTGTAGCCATGCTATACTTCTAGGCACTTAATCAATGGCATCCTTTTACTTGCAGGTCATAAACTGCGTGAAGGAAATTCGACAGATATGCGACGAATTCAACGAGGCTGGCATACCAAATTATCCATCTGGAATTCTATTCACGTTCTGGGAACAGTATCTGCATATCCGCTATTATCTTATCATATCGCTGGCAGCTGTACTCGGAGCTGTCTTCCTCTTCATCTCTATAACTCTAATGAATCTATGGGCAGCCGCGCTGCTTGCCATTATGCTCGCTATTAACACAACGGAACTGTTCGGTTTCATGGGCCTTCTGAACATTAAGCTTAGCGCCGTGCCGGCTGTAGTACTGATTGTATCTATCGGCATCGGAGTGGACTTCACCTTTCATATACTGATCGGCTTTCTCACCTCCATCGGCGATCGGAAGTTGCGAATCGAACGTTCGCTAACGCATATGTTTACACCAGTGATGCATGGAGCTGTATCTACACTGCTGGGAATTATAATGCTAGCCGGTTCAGAATTTGACTTTGTCGTTCGGTAAGTAGATAGCCTTCATCCATCTCTAGGATCTAATTCACAAAAACTGGCAGAAAACTTTGTCTTTGTAACTCACTAATGGTGACTCTTGTATGATTTTGTAGGTATTTCTTCCTGTGCTTCCTCAGTATGATAGTACTCGGCTTAGTGAATGGGCTGCTCGTGTTTCCAGTTATACTGTCCGTGATTGGTCCTCCAGGAGATGTACAATCTGAAAACAAGCAGGCCTCTAGTATTGAGCCCCCTTCGCCTGACTCTTCACCTCCACCTTCACCAGTCATAGTAAGGAGGCCAAGGCGAACTCGCAGACCCCAACTTCAGATACCATCTACAATCTCAGAGGAATCTTCCCAAATGTCTACACACTCACAGGAAGTGGACACGACTCCTCATCCAGGACAGGTGAAAGTGAAGACAACTGCCACTGTTACACCGTCTGCTCATCATCCCACCATGACTAAAGCCACAGTGACTGTAGAGACTGTGGTGCATACAGGGATCGGTAATTCAACAAACAGGCGGTGTAAGTGTGACAACGAGGAAATCGAGTCATCCTTGTGACCTCTGCACTGAATATTTTTCGGGTGCTAATATATAACTTATTTATTGAGCAATATCTCGTCAATGGTAGCTCTGCATGCTTAAGCCTGAAGGTCCACCCATGTTTGTACAGTGCCTGTATTTTTTATTTGCAAGTTTAAAGATATGGTAACGAGCTATTTTTTCACTCAAAGGGCGTAGAGCTCCTTTATTATTAACAATTCGGATGAAGTAATGTTGGGTGGTTTTAGAGTCTGTGATATAGCTGGCCATCCATCTGCTGATTATTTGTATACATTATCCATCGGTTTTCTTTTGCCAAAATATAAATGATATCCTATGCAACAATTATGTACTTGGCCATTCTTTTCATTCCTGGTACATGGAGAAATAGATGCTCGTGGCCACAACTATAGAGTTATCCGCTGTGGTTTTATGGTCACAACAATCAGAAGCCTGAGTGGTAACCCGAAGTTGTTGGCCCTCTGAGTAGCTTGGAAGTAGCTATGTGCCTGGTTATCTTATTCATGGTGCCTTCTCAATATATCTACAGCTTAGAGTTATCTAGAGAGGATAACTTTATGATCTACAGCTACTGTAATCACCTCGTGGCTGACCCTAGCTTATATTACAACCAATTCATGCATATCCAAGGTGATCTATTCTGTATTATTCCACTTGCCTTGTTTTTGCCTAGGTGGGTAACCACAAGTGCTGACTATTCATTGAAATTTGTATAAAGCAGCCTATTGGGTGAGATAAACAGTTACCTTAAGTCACTGCTTGTCATATTTCACTGGAGAAACCCTGCCCATCCCATCTGTAAACCCATGGAATCTGTTGTGAAATGTGCAGACCATTAGCCAGGTGAGCTGGCCTGCGAGTTGAATTTGGACACTGCTGCAGTCCATAAAGCCATAGAGTTAGAGGGTATAACTATATGCATAAAGGGCCATCCTTCCTCAGATTTATGATCGAGGATAGTGGGCGGGGATGCAGTCAGTGTACACTGATTCTCTCGCCCACTACACCGCCCGCCCGAAGAACCAGGTAACCTGACTACTCTAGTCCTCAGTCCAATTTGCACTAGCTAGGGGACTTAGCTTTTTGGCATCTTGTGGGGCGGGGAAGAGGTGCACCGAAGATCTATAGTATTCTTTGATTGTACTCCTCTTCCCTCTTTCCAGTTCAACTCTCGAAGCCGAAGATCCCGACTGCCAAACTCCACCGGGTAAATTGGCTATGTTTGTCAAGAAGATCACGTTAGCTGTGTTGTGTTACCTGACTCTTGAGAATATAATGCACGTAATCCTTCTTGGTTTTTTTCCGTTTTAACGAATACAGAACCGGTATATACAAAGAGCAGAGGTACGAGGAAGTAGCACACCAGTTTGAACCAGCTTAGACCATTGATTCATAGAAGTTATACAAAGCAATGCTGTGTAATTCGATGGAAGCCTCGTTTAGGAACTTCTTTGCCAAAGAGTAAGATCAGCGACCGTAACTCAACTACGA
>Ga0224511_10003025_pt1 | contig 11821 bp, 3 predicted proteins | sample SF_May12_sed_USG_2_FD_169988 | JGI IMG/M metagenome (GOLD analysis project Ga0224511, IMG submission 169988) | Sediment microbial communities from San Francisco Bay, California, United States - SF_May12_sed_USGS_8_1 | ecosystem: Environmental > Aquatic > Marine > Sediment | place: USA... | reverse complement strand
TAAATTCATCAAATTGCTAATGTTTCCACTGTTTTCAAAAAAATGTGTATACATACATATAGACATGACAATTATATGTTGAGTTTTCTTACTTTTATGAAAAATTAGTTTAAACTGATGAAAGGGAAAGCCCTCAGGAAGCATAGCCTGCACGAGAAAACAGCAGCCTCGGTTTTATTGAAGCTGTTCATCAGTGGTTATGAATGATGCCACACCACTGACGCAACCTAGCACATGAGCAGAACTCCATTTTCAAATGTATACAACATACATGTACACTCCATAATCCCTGAGGACCAGAAAAATATGACTACACAATGATGTAGTACGGGGCGACTTTTTACAGAATACTTTAAGAAGGCAAAATATCATAATATACATCTTATGATAAAATATAAACAAGACCGATGATCTAATGTTTTGTTTTTATTTTTCACTACATTAAGACATAAGCTGTTGGTAAATTAAAATCTTAATTCAGGCAAAAAAAAGGGAACTCCCGCGAAACCCTATAGGTTCTTTGATAATTTGTATTGACTGTTACAAGGTAAAGGTCAATTAAACTGATGAAAGGGAAAAACCTCAGGAAGCATAGCCTGCACGAGAAAACAGCAGCCTCGGTTTTATTGAAGCTGTTCATCAGTGGTAATGAATGATGCTACACCATTGACTCCCCCTAGCGCATGAGCAGAACTCCATTTTCAAATGTAAACAACATACATGCAAGGCAGGTCGCGTGCGATGACGTCACGATTTTCCGTGCACTACTTTTGTACGAAATTGCATTTGTTTGCTGAGGTTTGACCGTAATCACGTAGAGACGTCGTTATAATCGTTAAACATGTAATTATACATCACCCGAAAATAAAGGACAACTGTCTATTTCAAGTACATGCCATAAATAAATGAAAGTTTTTAAACTATCGACCGTGAGAAAATCCCGTCGTCAAGTGCGATGGCCTTGAATCCGGACACAAGGAAATCATTTCAACTTATTTAAAACACATCTTAACTTTATACTGTGCTCTGATATAAATTCACATATTTATGTGAATAAATCACAATAGAAAACGTTCTGGATAAAAAGAAGAATTCTCATTTGGTACGAATTTCAATAGGTACAATAATCAATCCATCGTGTTATGCAAATTCAAGACAGTTGCTTCTGTGTTTTAACGAAAAGCTGTTTACTCAATCGATTTCTATGTTACCTTTTCTGAAGACTGGCACGAATAAAATATCCGAAATTAATGGAAACACATAGTTTCGAACGTCAGAGATTTTATGTTTTGCTATAAAAACATTGGTCGCGCTGTTTAAGTCACTCGGGCTTCGTGCAACATGCGCTATGCTGTACTATGCTGCACTACGCCCTCGGAATAGATTTTCCCAGCCACACCAGGGGTTCATGAAAGAAACGTATAGTCCAGCGTATACAGCAACTTTCTTTTGAGGTTCAGCACCAAGGAGTTCACGACCAAGTCAATTAGAGTTGAGGGCATCATCATGTTTGTTCAGGGTATGAACCTTACAACTAAAGCTAATATTAATATTAATAAAGCTGATATTAGAATGCAAACAAACAGAGACTTAATAGACGATATATCCAAACTTTACAGTATAAGCATAGTTTACATGGGGATAATAGCAGCCTTAGTCTTATTGAACTTTGTTTATCAATGGAAATAATTGATGCCACTCACAAGACGTCCCCTTGATAGCCCATGAACAGAACGCTACTTTCAAACCAGAACAATATACAGTCCGTGATCTTAGAGAACTAGAAAGAACAATCCGAAAAAGTCCAAAGTCTGATATGTTTGCCTTTTATCAGTTTAAATAGACATGTGACCAATTAATGTACCCTTACAATCCAATGTAAAGCAAGCGAAAGTATAGAATCCAATCAATTTTCTTGATGCTACCGTGAAAGACAAGGAAGCAATGCTGGCCTAAAGGAGTCTGCTAATAACTAACTCCTCGGGACCATGAGAAATAGTTCCTTACATACGGAGTTCCTTAAAAACGTATCGCGAACGGGTTCCTTGTACGCGAAGGATATATACTGAACTAACCTTTATAAGGAACTTCGTTTTCGAGCTTTGTGTTGTCCGATATTATTGCAAGTTGATGAACTGCAAAAATGTGTTGTTTACATCAAATTTACTGAAAAACGGTCTTTATTTATGTTTTCCCCTTTTATTTAAAATTCCTGATAGAGTACGTTTTGGAATGCGAAAATGTTAAGCTATTTCGATTTTTGATTTGCCGATTTGTTCGACCTTATTTTTTTTAATTTCGGCTCAAGATTTAACGCTTTTCGCTTTCTTTCCATACTGCTTTCAAGTTAGACAATTAATGACAGAAACTTTAGTTTCGCTTAAATACCGTGGGCAAAGTGTTCTGAATTGTATTTTGTTGATCTAAATTAACCTTCATTTGTCAAACTTGTTGTAATAATATAATGGTCATTATGGGCATACAGAAAATTACTTATAATGCTGATCACTTTTCAAGTGTTGCGTATATGTCATGATATTAAAGAACAAAGTTATTTTAATTCGCCTGTTTGAAAACAGTTTGTTTTTAAACAGCTCTTATCAAAACATTCAACAATGACCCATCAATAACACGCCAATTATCTTGTTAAACAAACAATAGACGATATTTAGACGATCTGTAACAACATTGACGCGGTTCTCGTCAATTATCGGTTAATCAAGTGGCGAGCTGCGAACTTGACAAAAAGTGGGTTCCGACTTAGTGAACGAAATTTAGATTGATTTATAAACATTAGGACCGGAAAATGAGTTCCTTCTAAGCGATAGTGCCTTATAACCGAATCCGCTTTATCCATATTTTTACATAGAATAAAGAAGGGTAAAGATCGGGGAATGAAAATCAGTTCCGTTCCTTATAACTGATAGTTCGTTATAAGCGGAGCCGTTATAAGCGGAGTTTACTCTATACTATAATGGAGGGTCTGAAGCCAGACACCTCCGATGCTTGCTACGACAAGCAACAGATTTTCAAGGGGGATGAACAAAACATATCAAGCGACCATAATTACAAACGTGCGGTGGTTCTGAGCTAGAAATGCAGGCAACAAGGTAATGTTTTGACGATTTCTGTAGGAAAACATTTTATGACCCACAGAAGACCTCGCACTTTTAGCTTTTGATCGATAATAACATGCCTGCATATGTTTTGTAGTTTCTAAGAACAGTCAAACACAAATTGTGAATCGAAGCATGAGTTTAGGATAATTAGTCCCACGGGTAATTGGCCCCTTGCCATTTTTGACATAGGTGGACTTTTCGTCTCATCTAGTTTTGCCAGACTGGACTTTTGGTCCCATCCCATTTTTGACAAAGTAGACTATTAGCCCATCTCACTCATTTAAGTTTCATTATTAGGTGAATAATGGAATATATTATCACTGTATGCAAGTTGTCATAAGTAGACAATCGTTTTAATTTAGCACCACTGATAGGTGCTAGACAGTTTTATTATCAATTTACTTTAAATGTTATAACTACCCCTTGTTTTTTTTCTAGATGGCAACAATTAAATTTAGTGGTTCACTAAGGTGTCTTTGGTTAGAATGTTTTCAAGCTTATAAATTGGTTTAATTACATGTAACTTATTTTGAATAAACTGATGAAAGGGAAAACAAAATACGTCTGCAAATTTTAACGTTATATTTTATATTCTGTAACCCAATATCAAATTTTTTACACAAAAAATCATACACGTGAATGTACTTCAATCTCACTGAATGTTAAATTTATATTTATTAATGAAATAATTTTACAATAATATTAAATATAATAAATGGATAATTGGCAAATTCAACAAACTCTCTTATGCCCAGTATATGAGTATTATTACACATGGGACCAAACTCTCTTACAAACTGAGTTGGGATGAACTGAGATGAGACCAATAGTCACACTAGTCAAAAATGGGATAGGACCAAAATTCCAATCTGAAAACTAGATGGGACCAAACGTCCAGTCTGGCAAAAATGGCATGGGATCAAAAGTCCATGGGACCAATTGTCTGGCTCCCGTGAAGCATATGTATGTCATTTGTTGTGCAAAATGTGAAATGCCTTTAAACTACAAAAAAATCTTAATATACATTATTTGAAACACTTCCTACCCCTTATCAGTAATTCATAAATATTGACATGAACAAAATAATTAAACTATATGTATCTTTCATTTAATATCGTATTGCGCGTAATAACAGCATAAAATTTCCTCTTAATTGTTTAAAATTCATTGCAATTGTACAATGACTTTCATATTTATTACTTTAAAACATTCAGATTTGTTACCTTAAAGGCCATGATAAAAACAAACAATTTAGAGTTATGTAACTACTTTTTGTGCAAAGTAATTAGAAATTATTTTAACAAGGGAAAAATAAATACAGTCGGGTTACAGCATATTTTTAGTTTGACCTTGAAATGACCTTGACCAATTAAAGTGTGACTTTGCTATTCTAGATTGGCAATGTATGGTAGCCATTTTGGTGAGCAATGTTGTGCCAACAGTTTAACAAGTGCAACATGCAGTTTCATAAACTACTGCTCTTTACTTTAATATATAGAAACCTTCATTTATAGACACAGTCTGGTATGTTCTAGAAATAGGCTAGATTTCCCCATCCGTTTGCCGTATTATAACATCATCGAAATAGGCTAGATTTCCCCATCCGTTTGCCGAATTATAACATCATCGACAACTTTGTCTTTCTAACCAGGTTACATACTATTTAATCCTGTTCTGGGATCTACTACCAGGAATCATGTTATATAAAATTATTAATAAAAGCTTGAGGTAGATTGCAAATATCAATTTTTTCTCATACATTTATGTTAATTATTAAATTTTTCGAAAGTTGACAGAATTGTCACATTTTCATGATGTTCCTTCAGTCGATCAGTTATTTCCAGCCTTGTATATTCCGTCACCCAATGGTTTTTTATCGAGATGAAATTAATTATCATATTGTTACAGTTTCCTTTTATGTAGTCAATTATAATCAATATTTGAAATCGAAACACATTAAAGCAGCTGACTTCCAGAATATACTAAAAATCATTAGTTACAAATATTTCAAAATATATATACATTGTATATCAAAATATATAGAATAGTTGTTAGAAATAAAAAACCTACATAGTGTCACTATCTTGCTTTGAAAACAGACAATTCGCTGTTCTGCCACAAGGATGTTCTTACTATACGTAACGGCTATTGCGTTAGTAACGCAGTAGATTATGAAAAGAAAATACGATGTTTTACCACCGATTTTGTCAACGTTCTCACTTGAATTAAAAGGTCAATATAATAGATTTCTCTACTGAATATAACTGGACCGGTATTTACCGGTATTTTTTTTATATTTTTGTAGCATCTGAAGGACAGCTGCTTTAACATGATTTACCGATAAAACAATTGACTGACCACATTGATATGAAAAATCTATTTATTAAATAATTGCTATGATGTTCTTGTGTATGGGTTGTAAATTTTACTCAGGAGTTGCTTTCCTTTTTTACCCTCTATCCATTTTGTAGCTTAACAGATCCTAGCATTGCATTTGTTTTGTACAAATACCCAATACAGCCCCTAAGTAACGGAACAAACATAAAAGAGCATTTTCAAACTTTTAACTGCTACATGTATGTTCAATAATATCAAGTTGATTGATTTTCATTAAAAAAAATCACTATTGGACACAAATTAATTATTATACACAGATTTACATTTTTTTCATATAACCATACAATAGTTAATAACAAATGTTGTTAAAAATGAAGTGTAAGCTTAATTTTTTAAACAATATATGACGCAATAGTGTCATAAATTTCACAACAGCCAGTCCCTGAAATGATCCCTTTTGGTGGCTCTATTTACTAAAGCTGAACATGAATTTAGTAACAAGAGGGCCCAACGGGTCCTGGGTCGCTCACCTGAGAAAAAAGGTCAAAGGTCACAATGAAGCCAATTACAGAGGACTCCAGGGGGGCATAATTTAAACAATTTTTGTAGAGGACCTCTAGATAATGTTATATACCAAATATGAAAGCTCTGGTCTTTTAGTTTCAGACAAGAATATTTTTGAAAATTGCATTTGGAAAACATTTTTCTTGTGACCCCGTGACTTACTTATTCAACCAATCAAAATCATTTGAATAATTTGAGTAGGGGACCACCCAGGGACTATTCCTGTTGAATTCGATCAAATTAGCATTAGCGATGCAAAAGAAGAAATCGTTTGAGGGTTTCCTTAATATATAGTTCAATGTGAATTTGTGGCGGGGTCTTTTTTGACCCCACGGGCATAATTTGAACAAATTTGTAGAGGACCTCTAGATGATGCTATATACCAAATATGAAAGCTCTAGGCCTTGTAGTTTCAGACAAGAAGATGTTTGACAATTGCATTTTAAAAACCTATTTTTTGACCCCGTGACCTACATGTAAATACCTTCGGATCATTCCTGTGAAGTTTGGTTAAAATCCAATAGTGGTTTCAGAGAAGAAGTCGTTTGAATGAAAAAGTTAACGCACTAATGCACGAACACACTGAAGCACTGACGCACTGACGGACGACGGACAAAGGACTGTCAAAAAAGCTCACTCTGTGCTCAGGTGAGCTAAAAAGTGCATTTAGTGGTTCGTGATGATATTGTATGTTACTCATGTTAAGTTCACCAAACATGGCAGAGTGGATAACGGGAAGTCATTTAATGATAATTTATACATGTACATAGCTCTTCGTTAACGTGTGACTCCAGGTCGAAGCAAGTCTTCCACCGATGCCTTTGTGGGTGGATGGGTTGTTTATTTGCTAGTTAATTAGTAAGTTACGTACATAGCAACTAGTTAGTTAAGCCCCTGTCTCACCAAGCGGCGATGCCACAGCTTTTGTAAAGCGTTCACACAAGGTCATGTCAGCAGTTTGGTCGTCGCGAAATATGCCTAAAATGTCAAGTTCGCCAAATGCAGTATGCACACAACGTCCTTACAACGTTTCTACAGCGTCCACGCGACGTTCCCACAGCGTCCATGGCGCGCTTAAGTCGCTAACAGGGCGTGCACACAGCGCACATACAGCATTGTCATAGTATTTAAAGATGCTATGCCTGTATCTTTTAGGTCAAATTTTTTTTCATCTTACATTTAAACCATATTTAAGCAGTAAAACCTACGGATATATTTACCCCGTAAATATGAGAAACTGCCAAATATTGTTATCCATGCATGTACAAATATTACGGAAAATTGATTTTTTTAAATGTGTGGCCCGCTAATTCAGTGTTATTTATTTACGTTTCGAGTCTAAACAGTTAAATAGCTTGATTACAATTGTTACTATCAGTTGACACAGTGGTGCAGGTGTAACGCATCCGCTTTGGGTGCGAGAGATCCCGGGTTCAATTCCCGGCTCCGGCAAGGGGTTTATATGTTGATTTTTTTCGTTTTGTTGTTGTGTGTTTACTTTTTTGTCCAAAACGCATTAATTATCACAAAGTTTTGCAATATCGTTTGCAATGTTAATCTATTTAGTATACTTATTATAGATATTACACGATTAGTTACCGATTATTAGGATGTAAAGATACAGACATAGCATCTTTAACAGTTGTACAAAGTCACGCAGGTCTTGCAGTTAATTATACTAAGAAGTGTACATCGAATATCTTTTCAATGAGGTTATTTTGTTTATCTGAACAATAGCCGGCCGAACCGGGTGATGCGCTCCGAATAGGTTTTGGACGCAGGCAAGAATTTTCGTCATCTCAATATTATGATCATTTCTGTACAACAGTTTTGAAATCCGATTTCAAATAACGAAGTAATGGGCCGGACACCATTTTGCTGCAAGGTCATGCTGTGACTTTGACCTTCAAGGTAGCGAACTAAATTATGCGCGCGACACGTCGACTCAATATAGTGATCATTAGTGTGAGACAGTTTTAAAATTCAACTTCAAATAACGAAGTTATGGGCCGTACACGATTGTGCTGTAATGTCATGCTGTGACCTTGACCTTCAAGATACAATGTAGCGACCCAAATTTGCGCGCGACACGTCGACTCTATATGGTGATCATTTATGTGAAATAATTTTAAAATCCAACTTCAAATAATAAAGTTATAGGCCGACACGATTTTGCTGGAATGTCATGCATTGACCTTGACCTTCAAGAGAGTGTCTCAAATGTTGCGCGCGACACTTCATATCAATATGGTGATCATTTTTGTAAAATAGTTTTAAAATCTGACTTCAAATAACGAAGTTATGGGCCGGACACGAACTTGGGACGTACGGACGGACGGACGGACGGACAACCCGACGACTATATGCTCCCCCGAATGTTTTCGGGAAGCATAATAAATGTCAAGCTATGGTTTATCTGTAAGTCCAATCAGTTTAATTTAAGTAATTTCATACCATTTTATAAATACTACAAAATATATTCCAAATAAATAATTTATAAAAGGTCTTCATGACGCTCACGCGGCGCGCCCAAGACACCACAACGTTGCCACAACGTCCACAACAGCTCTCGCTAGTCTTTGAGTATTTTTTAAAATTACCGCCGCCGCATGGCATTCCTTGCAATTGCACAGCGCGCACACATCGCGTACACGGTGTTGCTGGCGAATGCACAGCGCCCACATCCGCGATCTGAAATATTTTGGGACGCTGTGAGCACGCAACTCTAGTATGACAGGGGTTAAACTTAGTCATTTTGTAAAAACATGATCAGATGTATGAGTTTTTAATGTCGCCCCATACTACATCATTGTGTAGTTATATTTTTCTGGTCGTCAGGGATCATGAATTGTATGTTGTTTACATTTGAAAATAGAGTTCCGCTCATGCGCTAAGGGGCGTCAGTAGTGTGACATCTTTCATTACCACTATTGAACAGCTTCAATAAAACCGAGGCTGTTGATTTCCGATGCAGACTGTGCTTCCTGGGGTTTTTCCCTTTCATCAGTTTCCTACCACGAATAAAGAAGAATAAAACCAAAATACCTGTCATAGTTATTAAACTAGGTCGGATTCTTTAAATATATTAATGTAGTTTTTAAAGTTTTGCGGTAATAGCATCTACGGTTTATAGATTTCATTACTCTTTTAATCAAGATGTGTCAAGTTGAAAACTAATAGCTTGGTATAAATGCATAATGGTAATGATTAACAAACTTGATAGGTATCCTTAGCTCTTGACAAAAAACATGTGTTTAACCGATGCTTCTTAAACTATGTTTCCTTTTATTTGAAACATGGAATATAATTATAAGTGTGACCATGTAGCGGACGTGATGTTTTACAATGATGCCAACAGTGCAATGACCTTAATAAATCTACTATTTTCTGAATAGTTCAGCGGAATATGAATACACGTGTAACATATTTGAGATACATACATTAGCTAAAAGCATGCATCCTGAAGCTTTAAGATGAGATCAAAGGTTTAGTAAATTATTGGCATATTCAACATAAGTGCAAGGCAAAGTGAATAATGTGAGACATGTGGGGGCACAAACAAAGAGTTCAAGTTGCTTGTGATACATAAACATACCGCCAACTCCATCCAAAAGATCTTTCACTCTTGTCGTCATCATTCTGCGATCGGTGAACCTTCTGTGTACTGTATTGGGAATTTGGAGTTCTGTGGCGTATGTGTTGAAAATCAAGATGTGCGTTTTGGAATTAAGGTCGTCTACAGCAAGAATCTCTTCTACTGCTTTACGGAATACCGGACTGGCACGATCCGAATACAAGACAAGGGTTATATGCAACACTTGTGCTGTAGCTTGAAGGTGGTCTTGATTGGTTATGTCGATACTGAAGTCCTCACTAGTAGACTCGCTGGCAGTAATTGTTACATACCCATTATTGTCTAAGAAATCACATAGTACCTTAGCTACAATGCCATCCCCAACACTGTACAATATAAGCAGGACGTTTGTTCCATCTGAAAACATTAAAACAGGAGAAGTCATTTAAAGATTTTTCAATATCATTTTATGTGTAAGTTTGGTGAAAATTTAATCAGTGGCTACAGGGGAGATAAGTGGAAATGTTAAGCGGGTGATGCACGAATGACGACGGACAAAGATCACCCACAATAGCTCACTCTAAGTAGTGTTCGGGTGAGCTAACATATAATGTTTGTTTTCGAAATAAAACATTGTTTAATATAACGAAACATATTATGTGTTGCAAAATTAGTCCTAACTGCCCGGTTTACTAAACTTGCTATCTTAAAGAATTCAAATGAAAAAGCGAGTCCCCAGGAAGCCCAGTCTGCATGGGCAAAATAGTAGCCACGGTTTTATCGAAGCTGTTAGGCGAAATCAATTGTTCATTATGTGATGTGTTTGCTGGACGGACACGCAAGGCCAAATGAATAAGATGAATTTATAACAACGAACCCTATAATCAATTTGATTTGAATACAAAAACATACCGCCAACTCCATCCAAAAGTTTTTTCGCTCTTGTCGTCATCATTCTGCGATCGGTGAACCTCCTTTTTACTGTTTTGGGAATTTTGAGTTCTGTGGCGTATGTGTTGAACATCAAGATGTGCGTTTTGGGATGAAGGTATTCTACAGCAAACATCTGTTCTACTGTATTTCGGAATATTGGACTGGCACAATCCGAATACAACACAAGCGTTTTTTGCAACATTTGTGTTATAGCTTGCAGGTGGTCTTGATTGGATATGTCGATACTGAGGACCTCACTTGTAGACTCACTGGCAGTGACTGTTACATACCCATTGTGGTCTAGGAAATCACATAGACTCTTAGTTACCATGGTATCACCAGCACTGTACAGTACAAGAAGAACGTCTATTCCCTCTGAAATCATTTACCCATTTTATTGTTGGTTTCGTGGCGATTTAATAGTTTGATTATATACACAACCACCTTCGACATATACTATATAATGACTGCTGACGTTAAAAAAACAACATACATAAAATGACGTAACGAAAACGTGCACAATCGCGACGACGTGGTATGACGTCGCGCAAATTAATAGTTCACGACAATTGGCATGAACACAATTATAGATTTTACCTAATAATTAAACATATGTTCCTAAAATGACAACACAATGATATACTCTAATGAATAAAATATATATAATTATGTTATCATAATATAGTTTATTGATAGGAAGCATATTATTTCTCTCAAACTTTTAAAGCAAGGTTTTCTCTGCCATAAGCTTAGACATACGTTTGCCAAATTGTATACACGTAACAGACATTTTAATTTACATGTAGTTAAACAGTTTAAAACATATTTTAGAAAAATAATAATATCGAACTTGGCATATCGCAACCACACCTTTACGGTGACTTCCTTACAAACAATTAACAATTATAACAAAAAGTAATGGTGTTTTCTTACAACATAGTGTTTCAACTATCATTCAAGAATTCTAAACAAAGAATATAACAAGCATATTTTAAATGTAAAAGAAGTAGATGGGTTTTCAGTTGAACACGTGTAAGATCTCGGACCTCAGATGCTTTGTCAAAAATACATAAAAGATTAACAAAATGGAGGCAAAACTTCGGCAAATATGGCCTTTACCTATAATAACATTTGGAATCATTTCGTCCGTTTTGTCATATTTTAGCCATATTATAAAGCCATATTATTTTAAAGTTTGATAAAGAAAATTTAAGAAATTACACTTATCCTTCCTTCCTATCTATTCGGTCAACCCTGTCTATTCGGTCAGTATGGAAATGACGTTATTGGCGAA
>Ga0224511_10003024_pt1 | contig 11821 bp, 8 predicted proteins | sample SF_May12_sed_USG_2_FD_169988 | JGI IMG/M metagenome (GOLD analysis project Ga0224511, IMG submission 169988) | Sediment microbial communities from San Francisco Bay, California, United States - SF_May12_sed_USGS_8_1 | ecosystem: Environmental > Aquatic > Marine > Sediment | place: USA... | reverse complement strand
ATTAAAATGTGATATATATTATGCTTTTACTTTTCAACCGTAGAAAAATCTTTTTAAAATGCAAGTTACCTATATTTGCTTACATTAAATTAAAGGGAAGTAATTTCACACCTTATTACCTCCCTTAAATATGAATAAAATGAAAATTTTCAATCTTGTTTATAAAATCAAAAATCCAAAAACTGAGAAAAGTTGTGCGGTGGATCGTCTTAAAATGGCATATATTTAAATTAAAAAGGTTTATAAAATCTCTTCCTAGCTGCAAATATGTGAATCCATTAGGAAGGTCATAGCTTAAAATCAGACAATGCTGGCCAACAGTTCAACATATTCTCTTCAATTGAAACAAAACGTATTTTTATTCCAGCAAATATTATTTTGAGTTCTAGAATAAAACATATTTTTTAACATCCCTTTAATTTATATAACTCTGCTTTACACATATTTTCGTAATGTATGCTTTATGGTCAATTACATAACTATCCTGTTTGGGGATATTTTTATTTTAGGAAATGACGTCCAAATGCCCGACAAAAATGGCGGGAAAGCTCGTTGTGGCAAACCTTGCAACTGCGCGTAACCAGTGATACACAAAAGATTCAGTCTTCTGATTTGTCCAAATAACAATGTACGTTATGGCGAAACGTAAATTCCCGCATTTTGTCTGGCATCGAACGTCATTTCAACCGGTATGTCGATACGCATCGGACGTCATTTCAAGTGGTCTGTCGATACGTTGATTACAGCCATCATGCAGTGAAGGGTGGTATTTTGCGGATGGGATGTGCTACGTGATGATAGCAGTCTACATGAACTGGAACAACTCCAGGGATCACTGTACCTCGCTCGGTGCGCAACTGGCCTCCATTCACAACGAACGAGTCAACAGCGCCGTTGTAGATAGGTTTGGCGCCGGATGGATTTGGATAGGTATGCCGTTTATTTGATTTAAACTTATTTATTTAAGGTCGTTTGCGAAACAAGTTATCCCAACTTATATTAATCACTCTCGACCGCTCATTCCGGATGGTATCCATCTCTTTTGTAAACGAGGTTTGAGAGGAGAGAGAAGCCAGAACTGTCATTTTATGTTGAGCGCCAAGCAATGAAGCATCTGGTACCATTTTTATAACGTCTTTGGTATGACGCGGTCGGGGATCGAACCCACGACCTCCCGCTCACGGGGCGAACGCTCTTACCACTGAGCCACCGCTGCGGTGCGATGCCATTTATTTCTTATCTAAAGTAAGAGTGTTTGAGTGTAAGAGTGTAAGTATGTAAGAGCTTCGTTTTAATCTAAATAGCTTTATTATTTGGAAGTATCTAAGCTTCAAATGAGCGCAGCCTCGTATAGCGGAAGCATGACAATCATCTATTTGCAGTGAAGTTAGAACCACATGCGAATAAGATCAAACGTTGATTATTTTATTGAATACAAACAACCGTGGAAGCCCTGTTTGTTGGTACTGCCATATCAAGACTCTCTGTACAGAACATTAAGAGAAAGCAAACTTTAATGTTGTGTTTAAACGCTGTCATGACATCGTTTATGTTTTCGAAGTTGTTTCTATGTAATCTTAGGGTTTTAATGTTAAATTAACGTCATACTTCCCAGGTTGTGTCGCCAACGGGAGTTCGCCCAGATGGCATGACGGGACGGAGTGGGACTTCTCCAAGTTAGATGACTCGACCCCGCCAGGCCCCGACTTCTGCGTGCGACTGACAAGGGAACGTGTCTGGTACTGGGAAACTTGCAGCTACGAGATATACGCACTCTGTGTGAGGCCTTGGGGCTAGACCAACAGAGCTGGCATTTCTTAATATCTATTCCGTCCACGTGTTTCTGTAAAAATGAGGCTCAAGTTTACCAGACAAAGCGTAAAAAACAGTAAACAGTAAAATACATTCAACAATACAAAACACAAAGAACATATTTCATTCACTTGTTTCTGTAAAAATGAGGTTTAGGTTTACAGTAAACTAGACAAAGAGACAGTAAAGTACATTTAACAATAAAAAGCACAAACAACCTATTTTGTTCAAGTGTTTCTGTAGAAATGAGGCTCCAATTTATCAGACAAAGCGTAAAAACAGTTAACAGTAAAATATATTCAACAATACAAAGCACAAAAAACATATTTCATTCTTCTGTTTCTGTAAAAATGCGGCTTAGGTTTACATTGTACTAGACAAAGAGACAATAAAATTCCTTTTAAGAATACAAAGCACAAAGAATCTATTCTGTAAACATGAGGCTCCGGTTTACCAGACAAAGAGACAGTAAAATACATCCAACAATACAAAGCAATGAAAGAAGCATAAGCTATGTACGCACTCTGTGTGAGGCTATGGATCTAAAGCAAAACAGCTGACATTTAATAAAATATCGTTCACGTATTTCTGTTAAAATGATGTTAAAAATTTCATAGAATGAGAAAGCAAAATACAGACATTTTAAATTATTCGAGTTGTTGTGTTGTGGTCATATCATTGATATGGTAGGAAGAAGTGCTTTGTGACTTGTTATACTTGCAGCGTGTCGCATTAATAATTAAAATACCCTGTTCATACATTATTATTTAGTTACAGACTGCATTCAACCTCAAAAAATAGATTACTCATTTTAACAGTTTCAAAGGGTAAAGTATGTTTTCAACGGGACCAAAAACCTTTCACTTGTCAACACATATCAACGCATATCAGTTGAAATAATGGAGATGCACGGCTTGGTTTTAAAAAATATGTTTTACATTACATGTAGACCATGTTAGACAACTAAGCACCAAATCAATTCGAAACTATCTGCTCACCACAGCAATATACTTACATTAAGAACTGCTAAAGCATGAAAATACCTGGGTTTTTTTTTAACAAACGTGCAATTGTTTAACCACTAGGTAAAATATGTTGGTAGATTTTATTATAACCAGACATATATCGAGTAAAATAAACTTAATTGGCTTCGCGCCATAACCAACAACGAAACCCCGATTGTGGGATAGATATCCGAAATGGTGCAGATACCTTTAAGAATACAAAGAAAGTGCCAATACATGTGTGATCAATACATTATTTGTCTAAAAAGAGGCCTACTGTCGTTTAAATTAAAATTCGGAATTAACTGAAATAAGCAAACTTTTGTTGTTATTTGTAGAAATTATGGCCTTAACTGAAAAAAAACATAACGAAGTAATATGGAACGATATACCGACAAATGATAAGTTTTAATTTCTTTTAACTATCGTTGAAAGATTAATACAAATGAAAAGATGTTCAAGGAAAGAATGCTGTAAACAATGCAGAAATGTCAAGTTTATGGGCACCATAACAATATGGCTCGTACAAAAACACACAGAACATCACAAACACACGAAGCATTCAAAACCGTAACCGACATTCAGAAATTACTATTTTTGTGTTTTACGGATTTTTTATTCATAATTCGGAAATGATTTCTCCAAGAAGTGTTGCGTTACCACCTTGGTACGGTCAATGAATTTCATTGGGGGGTTTTAACCAGTTTTTTTGCTATACCAAACCTCATACTTTATTAACATCCTTTGGAGAAGAAAAATAAATAAATGTGCATTTACTTTTTCTAACAAGGTAACTAAGGTACTGAACAAAACGACAGGAAAGTAAAAAGAATAAAAAAGAAACAATGGGTAAAATGAGACAATTTAAGTATCAATGTCTTCTGTCTGCAAAATTCATCACAGGTCCTGGCAGGAGGGCACATGGTAGGAACAATAAATGGCAGAGTTATTATTTAAACCATAGCATCATTCCCCTGCCTCCTGATTAGGTTTCAAGAAGAAAATTGATTACATGTATATAGCTAAATAGTAACAGTCATACAACGTTAGACAAACAACACACATTCAAAGAATAAAACTAATGTTTGACTGCTAACGCTGCTATCCAAAACCCGACTGAATGGTCCTATCAAAAATGGAAGGAAGAGGTGGAGTGTAATGATAAGGCAAAATCACATGACAACAACAAAAGGCAGAAGGAGCAGTTGCCTCCATCCGAACACTGAAAATTTCAAAGACGTCATCTATTTCAATTAAATTCAACTTGAAAAGAAAAGCCTACATTAAAACAATAACAACTGTTTTGAAAAGAAAATGGTCGTCCTTATACTTACAAACATGTACAACAATAACAAAGCCTGGCTTAATGTTTTGTAATTTTAAGATATCCAAGATTGTCTTTGGTAATAGGCTTTCAAGAATTACAAAAGAACTGGCATATTTGCTGTTGTTTCACTGCTCAAAACTAACGAGCAGGTGTTTTGAAGAATGAGTTTATCATATTTTTTGTTCAAAAAATCTTAAGCCATCAATGAAACGGCATGCTGCAAGGAAATACTATTAGTTTTATAGTTTACTTTTTAACAATCTGTTTGAGGAAATCTCCGTAGAACTGTGGATGCGATACTGAGTATACCTCCTCAATCAAATTAATAAAAGTAGAATAAAACTGTTTTACTAAATCAAAATGCATGTCATAAAATTGTGCAAATGTTTTCCTAAGTTTATGATAGAGAAACCCCACTTTAAAAGTTTTTTTAGACATAATAGAATTCCTTTTTTGTTGCATACCCTAGAAAATTAAATAAGCTGTGACAGGTAAGTTCCAAACGATGGATTTGAAGGGACATCCCCGTCAAATTGAGTGAAATTGACAATATCAAAACCAAAAAATCTCTCTTTTCATAAATTTTGATTTTACAATGGAGGTTATAGATTTGAATATCTAATATAAATTGAAGAGATGTTCAAACAAAGAATGTTGCAAACAATGTAGATATGTCATGTTTAAGGGCACCATGACAAAATGGCCCATACAAAAACTAGCACAAGGGACGACACAAAAACCCTTACAACATCTTGACGCAACAGACATTTAGAAAACATATATTTTTGTGTTTTTCGGATTTTTCTGTTTTTGTTTTCTTTTTATTGATAATTTCTTAAAGGAATTCTCCAAGAAATGTTGAGTTACCGCCTTGGTACGGTCAATGACTTTCATTGGGGTTTTAAACCAGTTTTAAGCTATAGCAAACCTCACACTTTCTCAACATGTTTGGAGAAGAAAAAGAAAGAAAAAATGCAATTAATCTCTCCAACCAGGCCACTTAGAATGTGAACAAAACGACAGGAAAGTAAAAAGAAGCAAAATTAAACAGAAATAGGTGAAAGAGAGAGAGGGAAAGAATTCTAGGTAAAAACTTCCTCTGCCTGTGAAAATCATCACAGGCCCATGGCAGAGGAGACACACCCCCTTTTGATTTTGGGTTCACTAGGTAAAAGGGTAAGGTCACATGTTTTTTGCTCAATATCTTGAGAACTGTTTATCACAAAGCCTTTATATTTCACATGCTGATTGGTCTTGGTGAGAACAAGAATCCTTGTGTTTTAGCTCACCTGAGCACAAAGTGCAAGGTCAGCTTTTGTGATGGCCCATTGTCCGTCGTCCATCGTGCGTGCGTGCGTCCGTCCGTCCGTCCGTGCGTCAACAATTTCTTTAAACAACTTCTCATCTGAAACCACTGGATTTTGAACAAACTTCATAGGAATGATCCCTGTTTCGTCCTCTACCACATTTTTTCAAACCGTTCCAGTTTCTTGCATAAGTAGGTCACGGGGTCGACAAAAATCTTTTCAAAATGCAATTTAAAAAAATCTTCTTGTCTGAAACTTCAAGGCTATGAGTTTTCATAGTTGGTATTAAGCATTACCTTGATGTCCACTACCAAAATTGTTCTAATTAAGCTCCTGGGGGTCAAAATTGACCCCGCCCCGGTGGTCACTTTTTTACATTGAATTATATAGGAAAACGTTCAAACAACGCCTGCTCTTGAACTGCTTATGGGAATTTTACCAAACTCAACAGGAATGGTCCCTTGCTAGTTCCTTACCGAAAATTTTCAAATTTGTTCTGATTGGTTGCATAAGTAGGTCACGGGGACAAGAATTAGGTTTTCATAATTCAATTTTCAAAAATATTCTTGTCTGAAACTACAAGGCCCAGAGCTTTCATACTTGGTATATAGCATCAACTGGAAGTCCTCTATCAAAGTTGTTCAAATTATGCCTCTAAGGGTCAAAATTGACCTTGTCCCGGGGGTCACAATTTTACATTGAATTATATAAGGAAAACTACTTCTCCAAACTACTTCCTCTCTTGAACCACTTATAGAAATTTGACCAAACTCTGCAGTAATAATTCCTGCCCCCCTTCCTAAATTGTTGAAATGGTTCTAATTTGTTGCTAGAAAGAATATTCAAAATATGCTCCTAGTATGAAATGGGGCCCTGCCTGGGGGCATATCTTATATATATATATATATATATATATATATATATATAGTAATATAGGTATATCTTGAACATCTTGTAAAAATCTTCTTGAGCCTTGATAGTTGGTTTACAACATTAGTGGTCCTCTGTAAATGGCTCCACTGTGACCTTTGAACTATTTCTCAGGTGAGCGACCCAAAATATATAATAAATATACAATATTATTGTAAAAGTGATCAATGTTAATATTAATATACATACATGTCTGTGTGGCTATTATTTATTTGTATCAAATGGTTTGTTTAAGAAAGTCAATTATAGACAAAAGAGTGGTTATTCTTTTAAAACTACATACAATCCATCATTCTGAATGTTCAGACAATATTACAGAAACTCATTCATATACCAATTAAAACTCTTATCCCAATTATAATTGTTCAGAGGAATACTAGAAAGTACCAACCTTAGTATTTCTCCAAATCTATAATCTGATTTTAAGTTATCAATGTTCAGTGTACAACTTCTCCATATTATTGACTGGGTGTGTACTACCAAAAAGATAAAACACATTTCTAATTATAAAATCTAACTCAGCGGACCATGGCTAAATGAACATAACTAACCACCTAAGCTGGTAAATGACTAGACTGGGGAATTAAATCACGAACATCAGAAGCCAACAAATGTTAATACAACAGACAATCAGGTTATACTTGATTCTAGGGTAAAAATGGCATCACCCCAGACATCACAAAATTACATTAAAGGGATTACTCAATGGTGAACTCTAGTTGAACTTTGCTATGAGAATATGCACCTTTTTATAACATATTTCCTGTACTTTATCATCCTTCTATCAAAAACCCTTTTCGACCCATATTGTCTATGCTTCTTGACTTATTTCAGGTTGTTGACCCAATGTCCTCATGACAACCAACTTGTTAAAATACCATTAGCAAAAAAAGATAAGCTTTTTTACTTATGTTTCTCTAGACTGATGTTTGTCCAAACAACAACAATTTCATCGTTAAGATGAAATTAGAAGCCTCTGTTAGAAAGAAAGTTCAGCTTCTTCGACCAGCAACTGTTGTCAGAGTGAAGGCCGACAAAATCAGAGTCAGGTAAGTCACTAAAGGATTAGGACCTTTGCATAAATCACACATTTGCAGTTATACATACGCCATCAACTTAATATCGTCAAAGAATATGACTAAGATAAGTTACTAGTGTGATTAGAAATTCTTCGGTTAAATTGTCGGTCATGCGATGTAAGGCATTGTCAGGACTGTTAATACATACTTCATACTGAGAGATAGTATTATTAAGTTGCATATGATGACACGGAGTGAGGCACACACAATAATTTTGTTATCACAAACGGTGTGGTCAAACTAAGAGGTCAAATGTCAACGTTGCTTTAAAATGTTTTGTCTGAAATCTTACTTTACCATGAGTTTATAGATTTAAATTAAAAAATTGGCACATACGTTAACTTTCATCTGATAAGACCGAGTGTCACTTTGAAGTACCATTATTTCTATTGAATGTGAGGTCAGACTTAGAGGTCAAAGGTCGGAATTGGTCAAGATTATATGTGTCCATGCCCTTACCTGGGCATGGATTGTTGGATTTTAAAATGTTTCGGCACAATCGTTAAATATGCTATGTCTGTACCTTTTGACTAGAATTGTTAACATCTTACTTTTTAACCAAAATCAAGCAGTCAATACTACTCCCATAATTAGAAGATACTGCTTTATACAATTATTAATCAGGTTTTAACGCAAATACCGGTTTCTCTTCTGCTGAAGTCGGCAGGCGGGAAGGTTTCAACTTTTGGTTTCCTGTCAAAAACTTTTGTTGGCCTTGGCCGATTGAGGCCAAACTTGGTGTGTGAGTGACTTATATCAAGAGGCAGCTTGGGATTGCTACCCAGGTGTCTATAATAGGTCAACGTCACTGTTGCTAATAATAGAATTTCAGTTTCTGCTCAATAACTTGAGTTTGCTCAGACCGATTGATGACATACTGTGTGGAAATCATTAAATTGCAGATTTGGATTGCTACCCAGGTGCCTACGGTCATGGTTATGGTCACTGTTGCTAAAAATAGAAATTTAGTTTCCACTCTTTAACTTATGGTTGTTTTTGCCGATCGATGCCAGACTTCGTCTTATGAGTATATCAAGAGGCAGTTTTGGATTGCTACCAAATGTCTCGGTAAACGAAAGGTTACGCATCAGACTGTGGTGCCGGATGTCTCGGGTTCGATTTTGAGGTCTGTCAAGGACTATGGGGTTTGTTGTTGTTGCGGTTTTTTTCTTTTTATTGCAAAAGCATTATTTGTCATGTAATGCTGCCATTTTTGCAACGATATTGCTTAAGTATTCTCAACATTCAGCAACCTTTGTGGAGAATAATAAGGATATTATTATATACTCCTCAAAAAAATTTAAGGACCACAAAATGAAAGTGGTACGAATTCATTTTTTTCAATATTACAAAGAAAACTATTTATTCTAGGAACTACTATATATATGTAGTTAACAAATGTTAAGAAATTTAAAAGCAAATTACAGTGATAAACACATAAGAGATCAATAGGTGTTGTCACTACCGAAATTTTAACGTTTGTATGTCGTTGAATTGTGCAAGACATTTTACAAACAGCCACGTATAAGGGTCACAAATGCCTTGTTGATCTCATCGTGATAGTGGAAACCGGTCACATCTCCTTTAAGGATGGTGTACAATTCGGGAGAACAGGCATGGGAGACCCCACCCTAACTAGTTATAACGCACCACACAACCTATCATCTTCTTGGCGCAACAGTCTTTAAATCGCTCTTTTTACCACCACACATGTCTCCAACTTTTATTGAAGGAAATAAATTTATATCATCAGTAAACATTGTTTGTCTATGTACTCAAAATCAGTAGGTGAACTTTTCCAAAATATTGCTACACAATAGTGGTCCTTAACAGTTTTAGAGGAGTATATGGACATGTAGCATATTTATCATTTATGAGAAGTTGCATGGAAGAATCCCATTTGGCTGACATACATGTTGAGGTCAAATAAAGATTGAAATTATGTTTGCAAGGCAAACACCAAGAATCTTTATTTTGCTTGATAATGTTGCTCTTTCTGTAACCGATTTCTAGTATTTAAAACAGTAAACATTTATAAACATCTCATGTTCAAAGTGAATTGCATTTTGTTCTGCATGTTTCTTTTTATGCGGACTGGGTTTGTTATGTTCCCAGAAGGGAGAGCATATAGTCGCACCTTGTTCGTTATTACGTCCGACCGTATATATCCGTCCGTCCGTATACATCCGTCCGTCCGACCACATCTTATTCGGGACATAACTCTAAACCTATAACAGATATTAACAAAAATTGTAAATAGATAAACCTTATTGAGAATAAGTGCAGTGTAACTCTGCCTTGTAATTCTGGAGTCATTGCCCTTTGTTTTATTACACTTAGAACTTTGTCTGGGACATTACACTGAAATTTCAAGAATCCACAAGAAACCGTAGGTAAATAGATCTCATTGAGTAGAAGTGCAGTGCACAAGAATCATAACTCTGCCTTGCCTAATGTTGGAGTTATTTCACTTTGTTCATTTTTACACAGAAGTTTGTCCGGAACATTAGTCTGCAAATGCACGCGTTATCAACAAGAAATCTTGTAGGTAGATTAATCTCACTGAGTAGAAGTGCAGTGCATAAGAACAGTAACTCTGTCTTGGTTTAATTTGAAGTTAATGTCATTTGTGTTTTTACACTTTGTCTAGGTTTTGGCTACTGGCTGTATGAAAGTTATAGACTTGACAGTTCACATACTATCTTTATGCCGAACACTTTATAGACAAACTACTTCCCTGAGTCCAAAACCTATTCGGGGAGCATCACTCGGTTCAACAAGCTCTTGTTATTTTTGCATTTGCCAAATTGCCATGGTGCCCAACTTTTGATCCTGTCTGCTTTGTCTGCAACATTTTTTAACATTCCTTTAATTTATATTCACAATGTAATTCCTTAGATTACCCTAAGGTGAGAAGGGCCTGAAATTATAATATTTTAGTCGAACATCTTGTACATTTACAGTGTATTATTTTATGCCTTAACTGCTTGCCAGGTGTGTTCCTTCTTTGTTTTATTATAATCTAAGCATGTCAGTAACCACAAAAAAAATTCCATGTCAGTTGTGAAACAGTTAAATTTTAATTGTATAAAGATTGTTTAATTGTCTTTGATGTTATTGGCTTATATCAAACTTCGTACTACATCATTGTGTAGTCATATATTTCTGGTCCTCAGGGATCATGCAGTATACATGTATAATATTTACATTTGAAAACGGAGTTCCGCTTATGCGCTAGGGGGCGTCAGTAGATTGGCATCATTCATTTCTACTGATGAACGGCTTCAATAAAACCGAGGCTGCTGTTTCATCGTGCAGGCTATGCTTTCTGAGGGCTTTCCTTTTCATCAGTTCAATAAGTTTTTTTCCTCATATCATTATATAGTCTCAGTGTGTTTCTTGCATGTAAATATTTAAAGTAGTCTTAATTAGGAATAAGCTAGAACTCTATCATTTCCACCTTTTAATCAATGTTACAATGATGCATCAAACATGTTTCGCAGGTTTGATGGGTTCCCTTCACATTTCTGGTTTTTGTATCATGACCAAAATATACACCCAGCTGGATGGTGCCAGGCTAACGGCATCGCCCTTCAGCCACCCCCACAACAAGGTATCGGATATGTTAAACGTGATTGTAAATTTCAAGACAGTAGATCGAGAGGCTAGAATTACTACAAAAGTTAACGATCAATATCAACATCAATATCAACTTAAAATAATGCAATATTCACAAGCATATATTTATTGTCAACTCATCTAAGCACAATTAAATCTCTCATCGGATTTATTGTGACCGGCCTTTGTCCGTGGTGTGTCCTTCTCCGTATCAATTTACTGGATGTTGACCAAGATTCAAAGAAATTACCCTTGGGTGGTCCGCAACACAATATTGTAGAGTTCCACTTCCAAAGTTGTTTAAATTATGCCCCTGGTGTCAGAATTGGTCCTACCGTAGTGTCACAATGGTACATTCTTGGAAAATCTTCAAACAACTTCTCCAAAACTGCTAGACAACAATTGATAAAACTTCACAAGAATAAATCTTGGGTGAACCTCTTGCAAAAGTGTTCAAATCAATATGATGTCGGTCGGTTGCATAGATAGATCACAGAGTCAGAAAGAAAGTTACAGAATGCATTTTTCAAAAATCATAGTGTCGTAAACCACAAAGCCTAGAGCTGGCATGTGGTATATAACATAACCAAGAGGTCCTCTACCAAAGTTATTTACCCCCCCCCCTTGGTTCAAACATGACACCCTCCTATTTGTCACAGGTTTATATTGAATTACATACATGTTATAAGAAAAGCATCAAGTAAATTATAGTCAACCACTTTGCTCTTGACAAAACTATACAGT
>Ga0224511_10003023_pt1:0-7500 | contig 11822 bp, 5 predicted proteins | sample SF_May12_sed_USG_2_FD_169988 | JGI IMG/M metagenome (GOLD analysis project Ga0224511, IMG submission 169988) | Sediment microbial communities from San Francisco Bay, California, United States - SF_May12_sed_USGS_8_1 | ecosystem: Environmental > Aquatic > Marine > Sediment | place: USA... | reverse complement strand
CGCCTCGCCGGCTTTCCTCTCGTACTAACCGACGCGCGCACACACACGCTGCCACGCCCACGGCTCTGACGGCGCCACCGATGCTCGCTGCTTGGTCAGTTCCCCGTTTGCCAGACGGAGCTGTCCAATCTCTTAGGATCGACTGACCCATGTCCAACTGCTGTTCACATGGAACCCTTCTCCACTTCGGTCTACAAAGTTCTCATTTGTATACTTGCTACTACCACCAAGATCTGCACTGAAGGCGGCTCCACGCGGGCTCGCGCCCAACGCTTCTCTGCCACCGACACGCCCTCCTACTCACCGCGACGTGGCATTGCGCACGCGTTGTCGCGGCGGCGCGGCATGGGTGCGACGCTACAGCGCCATCCATTTTCAGGGCTAGTCGATTCGGCAGGTGAGTTGTTACACACTCCTTAGCGGATTCCGACTTCCATGGCCACCGTCCTGCTGTCTGTATCGACCAACACCTTTTGTGGTATCTCATGAGCGTCGCCTTGGGCACCCTAGCCGCGCGTTTGGTTCATCCCACAGCGCCAGTTCTGCTTACCAAAACAGGCCCACTGGACCACTCAACTGTTCGCCACCAGCACTCCGCCAAGGTGAGTGAGGCTTCTTACCCATTTAAAGTTTGAGAATAGGTTGAGGGCGTTTCGCCCCCAATGCCTCTAATCATTCGCTTTACCAGATAAAACCAGTCTCTCGAGTGTCAGCTATCCTGAGGGAAACTTCGGAGGGAACCAGCTACTAGGTGGTTCGATTAGTCTTTCGCCCCTATGCTCAAGTTTGACGACCGATTTGCACGTCAGGATCGCTGCGAGCCTCCATCAGAGTTTCCTCTGACTTCGCCCTGCTCAAGCATAGTTCACCACCTTTCGGGTCTGAGCGTACGGGCTCTTGCGCCGCCGCCACTCGCGTCGAGTTAGCGACGGGCCGACGTTGCGCCGACGACGAGTCGCCGGATCACGCCTATCGCTTTCGCTTCGCCACTGGGGTTCGTGAGCCCATCGACTTGCCCGCACGCACAACTCCTTGGTCCGTGTTTCAAGACGGGTCGGTCGGAGTGCCGGGAGCCACGCGTCCGACCTTGGGCGCCCGTCGATGCGCCGAACCTGACGAGCCCGAACGCAAACGACGTCTGCTGTGCAGCCGCCGCCGCGCCCGAGCGCCGCCCGCCCGACGCCCGACTCCCATCGAAGAGAGGGCACCGCTCGCGGTCCTCGGCCCCGACGTCCGCCAACGCCGCGACGGCCTATAACACGCGCGAGCGAACTCGCGCGCCACCTTGCCGCCGGGCTTATGGGAACGCCGAAGCTGGTCGACGCGCTTCGACGCCGCCGAGTGCGCCGCCACCGAGGTGACGGGTGAACGACGACGCCGAACTCGCCCAGTTCCGACCGTTTACCTCCGCACAGTTTCACGTACTCTTGAACTCTCTTTTCAAAGTTCTTTGCAACTTTCCCTCACGGTACTTGTTCGCTATCGGTCTCGCACTAGGTATTTAGCCTTAGATGGAGCATACCACCCACTTTGCGCTGCACTATCAAGCAACGCGACTCCGCGATGACGCCGAGGTCCGACCGCGCGAGGCAGCTAGAGGCCTAACACCCGCTGTGGGCAGCCCCTTTCAGAGGAACGCGCGCGACCGCGAGCCGGAACGGCGACGCCATCGAAACGCCACATTTCCCGGCGCCCGGAGGACGCGGGATTCGGCGCTGGGCTTCTCCCTTTTCGCTCGCCGCTACTGGGGGAATCCTAGTTAGTTTCTTTTCCTCCGCTTACTGATATGCTTAAGTTCAGCGGGTAGTCGCGTCCGAACTGAGGTCGTATAGTTGGTGCGCGCCGGGCGGCGCGACTTGGTATACGAGCGGGCGACGTCTGCTACGCGAGACGCGGCGCGAGCACCGATGCGACGGGCGATACTCGAGCGCGAACCGCTTCGCTGTCTCCCTCAGAGTCGACTCACTTAAGGCCGCGGTAGCTGACGGTTATCTCGGCGAGTGTGGCCGATTCCGCGTCTTGCCGTGGGCTGGCCCAAGGCGCCGGTGGTGTCGTCGCGGTGTGGCGGCGACCGGCGTTAGTTCGTGAATGACGACCCTCAGTCGGGCGCGGCCGCGGATTATGAGTCCGCGGCCACCATGTGCGTTCAAGATGCCGATGATCAATGCAATCTGCAGTTCACATTGCGTAACGCAGCTGGCTGCGCTCTTCATCGACGTGCGAGCCGAGTGATCCACTGCACGGAGTTGTCCTTCGCGAAGACGGGGCTTCGCTAATGTGCGAGGACGCGCGCCCGGAGACGCGCGCCATCTGGTCATGCTGTCGTGGCGCAATCGCTGCGAAAGGGCCGCCGGCAACGGCCGCGCGCTGCGGCCGCCCGGCTCGTTTAAGTCTCGCGCGCGTGCTGATGCTCCCGAGGACGGCTTCGAGTCGCCGCCTCACAGACACCCCTTCGACTCCGTCGCGATCGCGCTTCGAACGTCCGCGTCCGCGCTTCGCCGGGCCGCGCGACTACCCACTTCGGCCCGGCAATACAGCCGCTGTCGGGCGTTATCGTGGCATGCCGAGCTGGCCCCGGGCGCCGGTATCGACTCGCGCCAGTGAGTCGCGGCGTGGTGGGGTTGGCGAAGCGCGAACGTCGCGTCGCATCGGGGCCGCGGTAGCTGACGGTTATCTCGGCGAGTGTGGCCGATTCCGCGTCTTGCCGTTGGCTGGCCCCAGGCGCCGGTAGTGCCGTCGCGGTGTGGCGGCGGCCGGCGTGAGTCGATGCGACGCGTTCCTCCCCCGCGAACGCTCGGGACGGGCACTCGGGCCCTCCCCCGTCAAGCCGCCGCCGCGAGGGCGACGACCCGGCTGGGCCGGCCGGACGCGCGACGCCCCGCCGGTGGGACGCCGACGCCGCAGATAGCCGCGCCTCTGGGCGCAAGCGCACGCAGCCACCGACCGGTGACTGGCTCAGCAGCTCTCGAGCTCGACCTCCTCCTTCTCCTCCGCCGCCGCCGGCGGCTCCGTTGCGCGCGTGCAACTTAGCTCGCCTAGGTACGATGTGCGCGGGGCGGTCCGGGCGCGCGCGCCGTCGAGCGAGTGACGACCGCGGCCTGCAATGCTTCCTTCAATGATCCTTACGCAGGTTCACCTACGAAAACCTTGTTACGACTTTTACTTCCTATAAATGGTCAAGTTCGTCTCACTTTCCGCGCGCGCCGTCGTTGCCGTCGACGCGCTCAGTCCGTGGGCCTCACTAAACCATTCGATCGGTAGTAGCGACGGGCGGTGTGTACAAAGGGCAGGGACGCATTCCCCGCGGGCTGATGACCAGCGAGTACAAGGAATTCCTCGTTCACGGAGAATAATTGCAAGCTCCGATCCCTAGCACGTTTGCGGTTCAACGGGTCGCCCGAGCCTCTCGGTCCGGGTGAGTCTCGCTGATGCAAACAGTGTAGCGCGCGTGCGGCCCCGAACATCTAAGGGCATCACTGACCTGTTATCGCTCTCAACTTCGCGCGGCTAAGCGCCGCTTGTCCCTCTAAGAAGCTTCTCGGCCGCCGGACGCGAGGTCCGACGCCGTCTATTTAGCAGGCGAGAGTCTCGTTCGTTATCGGAATTAACCAGACAGATCGCTCCACGAACTAAGAACGGCCATGCACCACCAACCACTGAATCGAGAAAGAGCTCTCAACCTGTCTGTCGTAACAGTGTCCGGGCCGGGTGAGTTTTCCCGTGTTGAGTCAAATTAAGCCGCAGGCTCCACTCCTGGTGGTGCCCTTCCGTCAATTCCTTTAAGTTTCTGCTTTGCAACCATACTCCCCCCGGAACCCAAAGCCTTTGGTTTCCCGGGCTTTACTGCGGAACGCCTCTTAAGAACTAAGAGCGCCACATCGCCAGGCGACATAGTTTACGGTCAGAACTACGGCGGTATCTGATCGCCTTCGCGCCTCTGACTTTCGTTCTTGATTAATGAAAACATTCTTGGCAAATGCTTTCGCAGTTGAGCGTCTTCGGACGATCCTTGAATTTCACCTCTCCCGTCCGAGTACGAATGCCCCCGGCAGTCACTATTAATCATTGGCTCGCCATCTCTTAAACCATCGAACAGAGCGCCAGCCCATGTTCCATCATACCATGCTGTATTGTTCGGACGTAACGCTTCCTTTGAGCGGTTCACTTTCCTCAAGGTGAACGTGCAGCAGCGCCGCGCTCACACGGTTAAGTGCAAGCGACGACCTCCGTTTGCGACTGGCCGCGGTCCGAACGGAGCAGCCGTGCGGCTGACCGTTGTCCCGCGTCTGACGCTTCAACTACGAGCTTTTTAAACGCAGCAACATAAATATACGCTGCTGGAGCTGGAATTACCGCGGCTGCTGGCACCAGGCTTGCCCTCCAGTGGATCCTCGAACAAGGATTTGAGCTGTACTCATTGCGATTACGACGTCTCTTTCGAGCGCCGTATCGCTATTTCTCGTCACTACCTCTCTGTGTCAGAAGTGGGTAATTTGCGTGCCTGCTGCCTTCCTTAGAAGTGGTCGCCGTTTCTCGGGCGGCCTCTCCAGAATCGAACCCAGATTCTCTGTTATCCGTCAACGCCACGGTTCGCATAGCACGAACCGTCGTCAGCATGATAGATCAGAAACTCGAAGAAGCGTCGCCGGCTCGAGGCCGTGCGATCGGCGGTCATTACTCGGGCTTCGTCCACCAAGACGGCACAAGGCCGGATGGCTTCGGGTCTAGTAAGTGCGCCCTTCCCCGGCGAACCGAGTCGGAGCTTCGTTGCATGTATTAGCGCCGGAGTTACCGCACGTTATCCACCTGGATTGTCTGGCTCCAGGGGAATCGTAACCGATTTAATGAGCCGTTCGCAGTTTCGCCGAGGACCGGCTTGTACTTAGACGTGCATGGCTTAATCTTTGAGACAAGCATATGATTACTGGCAGGATCAACCAGATAGCGCTTTCGCGAGCGCGTGCGCGCCGAGCTCGGGGAGCCCGGCGCCACCGGTGCGAGCGCGCGCCGAACGCGCGCCCGCTCGCGCGATTTCCGCTCTCGCGCGCGTCCGCCGCCGGGAGGGCCCCGGCGACCGCCAACACCGCGCGCGCGAGGTCCGACGGTCAAAGCCGACGACGCCCCGTCGTTCTCCGCGCCCCGAAGGGCGCTGACGAGGCGAGTCTTGTCGCTTCCGCGTCGTCGCCAAGCGAACAGTCTCGCCGCACCCAGCCGCTTGGCCTCCAGGGACCTGGCGATACGAAAGGTACGGACGGACGCTCGAGAGGCGTTTGCCAATCGGCCGGCGCACGCGCCGGCCAATGTCATCGACCGCTGAGAATCGTACAACGACGCTCGGCCGAGGAATCAATCCCGCGCGCGCGCGCCACCAACGGCGACGCGCCCGGAATTTTTAACGACCGCGCTCGCCCCCCGAGAGGAGCGAACGACGGCCGAGGCTCGGATATCCGCGCCGACGGCGAACGCGCGAGAGTCGCCGCCGACGCCTATAATGCTTGGCGTGAGGGTTGCCAGTCATTCGACGGGCGAGGCCGGGCGGCCCCGTCGTCTGCGCTCGTTACTGGTTCGTATCGACGCGCGCGAGGACGCGCGCGAGGACGCAACGCTAGCGAATTTCCCGACCCGCGTGAGTCAGCCGACGCGACGGCTGCAGGACGCTTCGCGACGACGGCGCCTAGGGCATTCCGAACGAAGCGAGCGGCGTCCTATAATGTAGCCTTGGAAGGAGAGCGGCGCGTACCGAAGTACCGCCGCAACCGAGGAGCGAGAGAGAGAGAGAGCGCGAAACCGACGCAGCCGTTAAACCCGCGCGATCCACCGCTACTACGCCGCCGCCGGAGCGACGCGACGCCCTACGATTGGTGCGCATAGGCGCATCCTGCGCTCACTCGATAGAGGAGCCGGCCAACCGACGCCGAGCGAATACGAGCGCGAAAAGAATAGCCGCGACAGATGGACAACGACGACGAGCCGCCACCGACGTAACCCGCGCATACGACGATCTCGTCCGACGCCGCCGGACAACCCGCGCGATCCACCGCTACTACGCCGCCGCCGGAGCGACGCGACGCCCTACGATTGGTGCGCATAGGCGCATCCTGCGCTCACTCGATAGAGGAGCCGGCCAACCGACGCCGAGCGAATACGAACGCGAGAAGCCCTGCCGCGCGCCGAACACATCATCACGAAGATCGTCGCCGACGACGACCCGAAGCCATCTCCACCCATAGTAGCAAAAGGCCAAAATAGCGGTACCTGCTCTCGAGCCATGTCGCCCTCCGGTACGAGATCGGGCGTCCGCCCGCCGCCCGCCGCCCAACAGCCATGCGGAAATGCCAGAGTGTTGAGCGCGTCGACGCGCGAAATCTTCCGAGCGCCGGTTTCCGTCGACGGCGCGCCCGCCGTCGCGCGAAAACTACCAAGTGTCGATCCGCCCGTCGCCCGTCGCCGCCCGCCGCCCGCCGCTCGGAGGGAAGGGCACTCCCTCATAGTATACGTAGACCCGTTTTACCGGTACCTGCTCTCGAGCCGTAGTCGCCCGGCGTCGCCGCGAAAGTCGCCCGCCGCCGCCGCCCGCCGCCGCCCGCCCGCCGGTCACCAGCCCGCCAGCCCGCCGGCCACAGCCATGGAAACATTCCAAGAACCGCATTCAGCCGGCGCCGAGCGCGCCCTCGCTCGAAAACGGCTAAGTGTCACTTCGGCCGTCGTCGCCGTCGCCGCCGCCCAGAGGATAAGACACCCCCTCATAGTATACGTAGAACGGGTATGGGGGTACCTGCTCTCGAGCCATTTTCGCCCGGCGCCGAAATTCGCCCGCCGCCCGCCGCCCGCCGCGCCTTCAATAACTCGCCCGCCGTTAATCCGATCGGGACGCCCTTCGTAGAGCGTCTAGTGCGGGCATGCGCCCCGCTTCCCGCGCGATCGCGCGCTCCTACCCGCGACGACTCGGACGGGGCGCTCCATGCAACGGCTATGTTTATAAACTCGCCCGCCGCCCGCCGCGCCTTCAATAACTCGCCCGCCGTTAGTCCGATCGAGACGCCCTTCGCAGGGCGTCTAGTGCGGGCGTGCGCCCGGCTTCCCGCGCGATCGCGCGCTCCTATCCGCGACGACTCGGACGGCGCGCGGAACCGAAGACGCGGGCGCTCCATTCAACGTCTATGTGTGTAAAAGCGCGCGTCGATCGGCGCGAGTTACTCGGCGCGGCCCGCTGGCCGCCGCTGGCCGCCGCTGGCCGCCGCCGGGCGCCGTAAGCCTTGTCCAGCAGACGCCCTTCCGCTTGGCGCAGTCAGCCGGGCGGCAGTGACTAATGTAAGTCCCCCGCGAGTGGCCCGATTTACGTCGCCGGCGAAAGTTAAGTGGGCACTAAGGGCGGGCGCGAGATTTACGTCGCCGGCGAAAGTTAAGTGGGAACTAAGGGCGCGCGCGAGATTTCCGTCGCCGGCGAAAGTTTAGTGGGAACTAAGGGCGCGCGCGAGATTTCCGTCGCCGGCGAAAGTT
>Ga0224511_10003022_pt1 | contig 11823 bp, 8 predicted proteins | sample SF_May12_sed_USG_2_FD_169988 | JGI IMG/M metagenome (GOLD analysis project Ga0224511, IMG submission 169988) | Sediment microbial communities from San Francisco Bay, California, United States - SF_May12_sed_USGS_8_1 | ecosystem: Environmental > Aquatic > Marine > Sediment | place: USA... | reverse complement strand
TAAAGAAAAGAGAAATCAGCCAATATCTAAGCGGGTAGCTAGCTAGTGTATGGGCGATAACTTGGTAAGATCCCAGCTGCTACTTTAAGGTTTGCATTTTAATCAGCTGGCATCTATCTCGGGTCAGTTACTGGTTGTTTCTATTCGTGTGTCCGGGTCCATCCGATGATCGACTCTGTGTTTCACCAATTAGAAACACCATCTTGAATGTCTGAAGCGGCTCTTTGCCTAGTGTTATTTTCTCTTCTTTGACTTTCTCTGGTGAAATTTAGCATCTTGAGATGATCTAAGTGGCTCTCTGCAAAAAAGCAATGCCCTGGGTGCTGATGAAGATCTTGATGTGGGTGTGTCTTGGATTAAAGCCTTAAGATCTTTGGTCAACCTCTTACATGAGTATGGATTAGTGGAAACAATTCGTTCTGCCCCCACTCAGATTCTAAAGACTTTAACTGAACAAGTGGGAAAGAATTTAATGCATTTTTTTACTTGCCCAGCGTGTTAATTATGCTAATCTCAGCCTCTCTGCCTGCAGGTCTTTACAAGAAGTAAGAGTGGACAGGCGTAAAAACCTCACCTCAGCCAGTGGCTGTAGTAATAGCACAGGAGCAGGTCAATCAGTGAGTGCAGGAGTTAGTGTGCCTAGAATGACTCTTTTACCAGACGCCTGTGAAGATAAGTCATCATCAATCTCTGTAAGTAGTACCAACATATGTATCTCCCAGTACTTTCAATCCAAAGGAACTCTTAATACGGGCCAGAGTTTTAACCATTGGCAGCATTACCATCTTGAATTGAATCCACTCAAGTTATTTTGGGCTGATAGATAAGTTGATGATGTACGCAGCTTCCTGCAGGTTTCATTCCTGACATGGACACACACATTGAATACACATTTATAAAGCCAAAACCTTCAATTTTATTATGTGTGGATGTATCTTCCAAAATCGTCTACTGGCTCACCAGCTGAGATTTTCCATTGCAAAACCATTCAAAAGTTTTTTGTTCTGTTTATGGTAACAACTCCCAAGACATCAATCGTGGTGACTCATGAATCAATCTTTGACCTTTGTTAGATGTTTTGTACTGAACACATCTCTGAGTATTAAAGCTAGAGTTGAAATCAGTGTTTGGGGGACCAGGAATTAGTTTAATTCATATAACTGTTCACAGTTTACCAACAAAGAGTCTTCATCCATTTACATACAATCTTACTCAGCCTGCTGGTCACTTATTCAGTTGATCTCACCTAACCTTTGTCATGCATGATTTGTTTGGCAAACTGTTGCTGTGGAATGAGTCAAATATATTCACAAGAAATGCGAGTTTGGCACAGACTGTTTGACACTAGTTACACCATGAGGAAGCTAGTATGGGGTGACACAAATTATGAAGAGAGACTCCTGGTGAAAAGTGAGAGTCATGCTATGGAAGGAATTTGGATGTGGGATTGTGGCTAAAGCTGAACTGCTTGGGTCAAGATTGAAAGATCCTGATTTCAAGTCATAGTTATGCTAACCATCCGTGGTGAGAATGAGCTTCTCACAAAAGGCCTAACTCCCTAACCCCTAACTCCATAACCCCTGACTCCCTAACCCCTAACTCCCTAACCTCTAAATCCCTAACCCCTGACTTCCTAACCCCTGACCCCTGACCCCTGACCCCTGACCCCTGACTCCTATCTCTCCAACAAAATAGCATGGACAAGTGACCGAGTAGTACACTAAACCAAAAAGGTATAGCAAATTTTCTCAGCAGAAGCAATTGTGTAAAATGTCACTTCACTCTTCATATTCAGGTTGAACTAGACAACCAGTTGTCAGCCTAAAAGCAATACTAGATAATCAGGGTGAGGGTCTGTTATCATCAAAGCTGTCTACCTTTTTTAAACTCGATCGCAAAAATGTTGTCTGGTCATGGAAGTCATCGTGGGCGACGGTTTCTGATATACATATTTTCATTTTTAGTTAGTAACATCTCATTCTCATCAAGACAAGCCGGAGGATCTAAGTTTGTCCCCGCACAGTATGCGAAGAATTCTTCACAAACCAACGGAAATACTTCACAAACCCTCCCCAATCAAGCGCTGCTATTCGGAGGAGGATAATTCCCAGAAACAAGATGGCGACCGAAAACGACAAAGAGTGGAAAACATTGTGACAAGCATTTCACAGCCTAGGTATGTTTATCAACAGTCAAAGCCCCAAAACCATCCCATTTTCATCATTTGACTTCTTATTTTGATGTCAAGGTATGTACATGCTCATAATACGACAAGGCGAATACTGGAATACTGTAATGACTGCTTAGTTCATCGTGTCCCAGTTGCCTGTGCGCAATGACACGTTTCGAAAGGTTTTTGGCTGCGATAGTTGGCGACGGAGTTTATTTCGCACAACAAAGGAAAGCTTGCATACCAGTGAATAAGTGAAGAGGGGTTGACAAGAAGCCAACATCATTGCCTGCTGTTTGACTAGAGGGCAGTGAATGCTGCTGTCGAAGATAAAAACTTTTACAGGAAAAATAAGGCCTCAATGCAGTTCTATTTCCTAGTAGTACCATAATATACACAAATGTCAGATTTTTAAAACTCCCAGCTCTTCCATCTCATTTTGCTTCATTGCCTTCAGTTTTTTTACCAGTGCCGTCGCAGTCATGTGAAACCGACATAGAGCTATTTTCTACACCACATACATCCATGGTTCTTGCACATACATGTGGTTCATGCGCAGAAAATTATTATTTTGCACCACCTTCTTATCTCATAGATGAAGCAGCAAAACCTCCAAATCCTGTTCTGGGGGGGAAACAAATGTTGGTTGCTATTTTTTCTATCAGAGCAAGTTTTACAAAAAGCTTTGGGAAACCCCCTTTTCATAAATCAGTAGCTGAAACTCATAAAAACCGTGTACTTTCTGATTACTCAACAAGTTACTGGGTTACTTGCCTATATCTAGATAAAAACTCTCAACATAAATATACCGGATAGTAAACTTATGTCATAATCAAATTGCTGTGCTCACAAGAACCCTATCGTCTTGCTTCTTGCTAAAAATAACCAGTCTTGAGACAAAGAAAGCAATTTTGCCAAAAACAAAACATCTTATGCAATGGAGAACCGGCAGCACAAAAACGGTAAAGACATCTACGCTAGGGTACTGATGTTGGTTTTGGCAGGTAGGAAGTGTTACCACAGAAGGGATCACTTAGTGCGACTGAATCACATGTAAGATCTGCCACGCAAATATGCTGGGAGTGAGGGGTGCTTCTCAGAACATTTAGTGGAGCCAGAATATTCCCCCTTTACCCCTGAATAATTAGCACACGAAAATGATGAAACGGCAGTTTATTCAAAAATCATAAAAAGTAGTTCCATGCATCATTTCGTATTATTAGACCAGAGAAGGGTCACTGCTGTGAGTAGGCACACATCCGGTGACTCTCCTGAGGGTGAGTCAGGCTATACTATGATCGAGCAGGAGCTTTCCTACACAGAGGATAGTTCTATGGTCTAGAGATAGGGGATAGCTCAGTGGTAGAGCGCTGGGCTTCGTATCCTGGTCACATACAGAGGACTCCTGTTGTGAGTATGAGCGCCTCCCAACAAAAACAAGCTTCATTTGAAGTGGAGCATTGATACAGTCCTTCTTGTGGTGCTAGAGGCACATGTATTTTAGCGAGTGTGTCTGTGCCGATTTTATTAGACAGCTCTCTACTAGAGGCACATGTGTTTTAGCTAGTGTGTCTGTGCAGATTTTATTAGACAGCTCTCTACTAGAGGCACATGTATTTTAGCTAGTGTGTCTGTGCAGATTTTATTCGACAGCTCTCTACTAGAGGCACATGTATTTTAGCTAGTATGTCTGTGCAGATTTTACTAGACTGAGACATTTTAGACATCTCAGTTTTGGAATACGTTTTGTATCAAGCCACAGTTGCCATGATTAATTCTGTTAGTAAGATGGTTACATGTATTTCAGTATGGCCTATGAACCTATTTCCAACTAAAAGGCTGCTCACATCAACTAAAAATAGTTTCTAAAAATTTGCTCTTCATTTTCAAGAAAAAGAGCTCTCTTGAATACGTTGCGGGCTTAGCAATTTTCGACAGTGACAAGACAGTTGCTAAGAAAATGCCCAAAGTATTCATTCCATGTATGATAGCTGTCGCTTGCTATCATATACTTTCTAATAAAGGGCAATGTCTTGTCAATCCGACCTTTGGTTGAGCAAGGTGATAATTATACACCAAAATTTGGCTGTGGTTAGATTATAAACAACAGATGGACTTCTTACTTTACAAAATGAAAGCAACAAACAGCACAAATGTTCTCTATATGATTCACACTGACCAAGCTATAGATTAGATGCAGGAATCTTGGAATACTCTAGAATATTTAGTACGGAGTAGTACGCATGACAAATTGAATGGCTTTTTTTCTCATACGATATGTTAGGACACCGTTATGTGTTTTTCATACCTTGCGACTTAGCATGGAGCACTACGAGCTGGCCAGTATCAATGTTCCACCTCATAGTGAGGCTTGTTTTTTTGGAGCTAGCTCACGCTCACAATGAGAGCTCGCCATGATCGGGATTCGAATCCAAGCTCGCACGGTTGTGAGCCCCAGCGCTCAACCACTGCACTATTCCGCTATTTGAACTATTTGGGAATGATTTTTTCCCGTAGGAGTCGTGCTCATTGGTGTGTCTTAATACTTGGGTGGCCGACAGAAATATTGGAAGACAGCGGCATATTAAATGATCCGGAACAACAGCCATCTCTCCATGTGCCAAGCTATCTTGAAGTGTATACAAATGCCAAACTTCTTATAGAGAAAGTGATAGGTCAAGTGGTTCTGATGAGCTTTTTTATAGCATAAAAGGGTCAAAATACAGTTTTTATGGGTATGAGGACTACAGCCTTTATGGGTATGAAGACTACAGAATAGTGACCATTTACAAAGTATATTCGCCAAATGTACTCGACTTTAGTATGATCAAATTAGGAAAGGAAATTTGAACTTTTCACTTAGACGCGTGTGCCAACCAGAGCCATATAATGATATTCTGTTGAAAAGGAAATTCCATCTTATGATGAAGTAAATGATGCGTAATTTTTCAAAAACGGCCAAAAAGTTACAGTAGTTTATTCAATCAACATATCAACTGACATTAGTAAAATAAAATCAAACAGGATGTGAATAGAGTCGTAAAGTCATGGTCTTTGCACTTTGTTGGTTGTGTGACAGCCAGATGGTCATCATAGAGCCTTGCTTAGAGCCTTGCTTAGAGACTTGCTATGTTTCCAGTAAATTGAAGGTAGATATTTTTACATTTTTAGCAATCCAATTTTTTGGCATGCAGTATTGTAATATATCATGGGTTCATATACTAACACTCATTGACCCTAGTACGCCAGTACTCCATACTCTGGTAGTATTAGTGATTGACACATTGTGGTTGCGGGAGCTAATATAAAATTCATTATTATTCACCTAACTTGGTGGTGAAATGCTTGTTTGTCAACACATATGAGACAACCTGCTTATAGAATGCCGTACTCATATTGACCGGGTCATCCTGCGGGGTCACCTCTTTGAAAAATCTTCCGGCTGGGCTTCTGTTTACCTGGCGAAGTTTTGAGAGCTGGTTAGCACATACCAGGTAGCTAAGTGCTAAGGCGCAGGGCTCGTAATCGAATGAAATGGGTTGCAAGCAGCCTATCGTAACAGGCTCCCATCGCAAGTTTGAGATCCTCACATCAATACTAGTTCATAAAAACTTGGATGAGATGGGCACCACTAAGCTGTCACAAACCCATTGAAAGAATAATGAGGAGCATAAAGCAATACAGCTTCTTCTGCCCTCAGGTCCCCCCTCCCCGACGGCGGTGACCAAAGTTCTGGAATTACATGTAGTAAAAATAGTAACACCTAGTTACCTTACAACGTCTCTCTTCCTGTTTGTCTACTCTTCACTTTTGATACTGGAAGCTGGTGGGTACCATGGGGTGAGCCAAATGATTGAAAACATCATAGTCTGGTCCATTTGTATTGGAATTAAACCTGGGTAGGAAGAATTATATGGAAGCGGATGTTTTACGCGTCGCAGTCAATGATACACAAACTAGACTCTTAAGTATATAGGAGACAGGTAATCTGTAAATCTAGTCTACACAAGCCATGTAGAGCTAATCTTATTCCCACTTTCATTTTCACAGCGTTTTGTCTTTGTTTGTGTTTTGTAGTATTATCTTAATGTTGTCTAAAAAGGCATATTTGGTCATTGACGTCATCGAGTTATGGGGATAAATCTATAATATATAATATATAATATATAATATAATATATAATATATAATATATAATATATAATATATAATATATAATATATAATATATAATATATAATATATAATATATAATATATAATATATAATATATAATATATAATTAGGATGAACCAGTTGAACTAATTTGAACAAAGCCGGTTGGTCTGTTCTTAGGTGTCATTGCACGTCACGCTAGCTTGCTATCTCGAGGCCATTTCCCAGTAATTCTTAGTATTCTCCCGAAGTTTTTTTGTATAACATTAGCCTGTAACACCTGGTGAATCAGCTTTTCAAATTTGGCAGACTTAAACTCAGCATGTCTAGTCTAAATCCTGTTCTGAAATCACTCCTGTAAACTTCAAATAAAGAATAAATTGATAAGTTTTTTCACTAAACATTTTGCCTCAGAGATTTGAATAATAAAAATCAACAGTCATGCAAGATGTAGTACTGTAGTGATGTAGTAGTGTGTTATACAACATTTCAGGTGATTAGTTGGTGTATAATAGTGTGTAGTGAATGATTCCAATGATACTAAAGCCTAGCTGTCTCAGTACAGCATCAAACTTGGAAAGATTGAAGCTGGTTGTTGGGTTCAATCCTAAATCAGCCGGTCAATTGTTATGCTTCCTGGGAAACTAATCACACCAAGCCCTATTGTGAGTCAGGACAGTCCAGGGTTTATTTTCATTCTCCACTTTACTTCCTCACAATGCGGAGGTAAGGAGATACTGATCCTGTCTTCCTTTTCACTGAAATAGTTTAGTTAACCTCTTCTATAACTTACAATACCACAGTCGTACGATCTTCTTACATCTTGCCAAAATCTTGATGGTTTCCATTGGTAAAAATGGCCACTCATGATAATGAGGCATGATTGATGATGATGTGTTGGCTCGAGTACGTTATCCTTTCTCAAGTATACATTGGCAACTTCTATGAGAGCAATCGTGAACTTTCTATTGGATCGAAACCGAGTTTCAGCTGCACTGAAATGTAATTGCCAAATGAAGAAGGGAACAAACAAAGCCAAGTCACTTGGCTGCTCTTATATAAATTCCATCCGTATTGGCATAAAATTGGAGACTAGAGAGAATTTATTTTGTGCCAAATTGTTTTCATATATGATTTAGACTTTACCTGCTGACGTCAGAAAAAGAATCCGTCTTTCCGAACTGGTGAACACCAGTTCCATTCATTTCTCATGGAACTGTAAATGCATCATTTTGGGGTTTCATCTTCATCAGATTCGGATTTGGTTCACCCATGGATGGAGTACATGTATCAACTCTATGGGGGAAAAACCATGAACTGTTCTGAAAACAAATCATCGGTTTAATGATGTCATCCATGTAAAACAAGATGATCTTAGAAGTTATATGGGAGCCAATCTGATTCAATGGCATCTCAGGATTGATGAAGATCTAACACTTGCAACTATGTAGCCTGAAAAAGACTGCATGCTATTGGATCTTTCGAAAAATCATTTTTTTATGTTTTATATTTGGTAGATCACCTAAGATGACCGAGATAACATCTGGTGAACCTAGGAATAAACGCAAGCAGTTTGTTCCTCAACAGCATGGTGCCTCTGATGACACAGAGATTGATGTGGTTCACAGCGATGCCCCTGTTGTCACGGTAACACCTGAGCGACGTGGTTTTACTACTGATGAAGAGAAGGATTATTTGAAGGCCCAACTGAGACATAGAGAAGAAGAAGTGCACAGGTCTGTGAGCAAACTGCTAAAAAAACTCACAGAAATATACTATACAACTAATAGATATATACTATACAACTCATAGACATATACTATACAACTTATAGACATATACTATACAACTCACAGACATATACTATAAAACTCATAGACATATACTATACAACTAATAGATATATACTATACAACTCATAGACATATACTATACAACTTATAGACATATACTATAAAACTCACAGACATATACAATAAAACTCATAGACACATACCATAAAACTCATAGACATATACCAAAAAACTCATAGGCATATACCATACAACTAACTCATAGACATATACTATAATACTCATAGACATCTATTATAAAGCTCATGGACATATACCATATGGGACCATGGTAGCTGAGTCAGTAAAAGCATGAACTTACAATGTAAGGGTTGTGAGTTTGGTTCTCAGGGCTGGCGGAATTTTCCCTCGCTACCGGCCTTTAGCAAGCCTCTCACTTTGATTTGTTATCAGGGTTTCGAATCACCATAGTATAAATGATAAAAGTCCAAACCAGTGGATTACGGTCAAGATCACTTGTACCTTGATATACTCGATATACTCAGTATATGTCAATGGTTATCCTTCATAAAGCTCAACCAAAGAGAGACTTTTAGCATCCCTCTGTTAGAAGAGCTCAGTCGGGTCACTTCGGTTACATTTTTTATGAATACAATCTACCATTTAACTAGCTCAAGCAATATCATCGCACAGTATCTCTTGAATTGAGGTGTAAATCTATAGCTTGTTTCCCTGTAGTTACAAAAAAATGCTGGAAGAGCGAGAAAGAGAGCAAGGAAGAGAGAGAGAAAGAGAGAGAATGGAACTGTTGGCTCGAGTTTTACCGGTAATGCACCAGCCACAGGTGGAACTGGAAAGATGTTTGCGAGCCATCTGCGCAGAACTTGTCGAAACAGTCAAATCAACTATCAAGGATGAGTTGGAAAAGAGAATGCCAAGCCAGCGAGGCAAGCCGGTGAGTAGTAGCTGACAGATTTCATAACATAACCGGATAGAGCCTTTCTTGATTCGGAAAGCCCTCTCTCACTTAAAGTTATATGCTTACGCCATCGGAGACAATGCTATACTCTAAGATAACAGTCACACAATGACGATAACGACCTTCTGATGTCTTATCCTATGATAGGCCGAGTATGATATATAAATTTAGACCATTGTTAAGATCTCTTTAAGCACATGCCTGCGGGGTATGTAGGAGATGGAGGCTTTATCTGTAGATAACTTGTCAGCCCACAACCAATAGCCGCTGCAGAACAATGCCACACCAGATGTGCTATGCTCTCAGATTAACTGTTTACAAAACATATACATGTACATAGCCGCTTGAAAGTAAAACAAACTTGTAGTCACGTTGTTACGACTACGACTACGACGCAACTATTGTGCAAGACGTTTCCAAATATTGATATTAAGATTTTTAACAATCCGCTAAACGATTGCAGCCTCTCGCAAGAAGTGAGGCTGATTGAAAGACTTTTTTCATGACATAAAATCTCCGATTGAGGTGACGAGGTAGAGTAATGCAAAAACTCTTTAAAACTGTGTAATGAAATTGGCAAGTGACCAAGCAAAACACGCAGTATGTGCAACAGTAACCAAAGAAGTTTTTTCTCTCATGCCAGATATCAATGCCAACCAAAGATACCCGTGTCGAGTCAAACACAACTCCGAATGCGACGGATCCCCACCAGCTGCTGAGAAGGGTTAGTAGTGCATCCACAAGCCTGCAGCCTGGATTTCCTTTGACAGCACATGGTCAGCTCATGCACCCCTTCATGCAGCTGCCATTTTATTATGGCCAGGGTTTGCCTTCCTTCTCAGCAGCTTCTGCAGCGCCTATACCTGCGGTAAGCATAATCATTTCTTTTCATGTATGGCATCCCCACCATTACTGCGCCAGGTTTGATGGTTGCTTTTTTACCAGTTACGGTTTAGCATGGAGCATCATAACTGGGTCAGTATCAACGCACCGCCTCATAGCGAAACTTGCCCTTGTTTTGAACTCGGATTACGATGTAAGGGAATCATACTCACAACGGCAGCTTGCTGTGACCGAGATTCAACTCACAACGGCAGCTTCCTATGACCGAGATTCAAACTCACAACGGCAGCTTGCTGTGACCGAGATATCATACTCACAACGGCAGCTTGCTATGACCGAGATTCAAACTCAGGTTCTCATGATTGCGACCTCAGCACTCTACCGCTGAGTATCCCACTATCCCAGCATACTACTAATCCATTTACTATAATCCACATAGATTATCTTTGCATGAATTTATGAAACTTATATTTTGCGACTCAAGTACAAAAACGTGGGTGGTGCCTTCCTTCTCAACAACAATTAGTTTTTCTTTTCCTTATCTCCATGGCAGAAAAGCTGTAAGGCGGGAGCGATGCAGAAATTGGCTTGGACTCAAAATTCATCAGGGTGCACCATAAAGACCGGACTTTCTTCTTGCACCCGCGTGCCCATTAGAGAGCTTACTCTATGGGAGGGCCTACTTTATTTAATGTCGAGATCCAAAACCGATGAGGGGGTTTTGGATGTTTTTGCTCAAACTAGGAATCGAACCGGGGAGCCCCGTGGCAAGGCCAAGTACACTATCCACCGTGTTATTGCTTCACAATTGGTGACATCTGAACATCTCAGGAAAGTCCCTGGCATCATAAATATTCCCGCTTTTTATTCAGCCTTCTGAGAGTGAGTTCACCGACTCACCGATGTACAGAGAGATGAATACGCCCAAGAAAAAAAGGACGAAAGTTACGGACACGAGACTATCCCCTCGAACCAGCAAGCCAGCAGATCTTAGCCTGCCTAAACAGGAAATGGAACCTAACTGCTCTCGTGCATTTGAAGGTAACCACCTAATCTACAATCCATGACCTACTATATCTTGTTTGACTTTGAAAAGGTCTTATTACGCATTATTTTATTTGGCTCGCCCACAATCGGATCAAACCCTCTGATGGTCAGTGGTTAGAAGTTTCTGCAAGAGTAGTTGGTAGGAGCGGTATTGTACACTTACCTCGCCCTAATCGGGCAACTGCCTGAAGCACTTGACAGGACGCTGATTTGTACTTTTTCACCGTGACTGGCGACATTTTCAATATAGACTACTCTCTGCACTTGGGTTGACCTTTTAATACCATTAAGATATTCAGGTCGATGCCAAAATGCCACGGCAGTAGAAAGGAAGTCTTCTTCCGATAAAGTTTCAGCCGGACACTAGTGAGCTCATTGGCGATGAACACACTTCTCAACTTGGTTTGAGTATGCAGTGATTTCTCCTATTGAAGAGTTTCATACCAACAAAATGTGTTGATGACAATCTTCATCAGAATTTTTCAATTGAATCCAACGTGTCAATTTAATGACCCGGTACTCTGGTCCCAAAAAGTTAACTCCACGACAAAACAGCTGTCAGGAGTGGTAAAGGAATTAGCCTATACTGAATCTTCTTCATCCAGCGTTTCCCAGAGTGAGTCACTAAAAGACTTCTGCTTACACACGTGCGTCCCATAGAGAAGGTAACTCTATGGCGGGACCTCCCATAGAGAAGGTAACTCTATGGCCGGACCTCCGTTATTTAACAAAGCATTTCGAAACCAACGTGGTCTGGTCTTTGAGTTCCTCTTACACTGGGAGAGTGAGATATTAACCAATAGTGTTGTAAGTGAATGGAATTATTCATGGATTTACA